>Ga0123352_10000565_pt1 | contig 45026 bp, 11 predicted proteins | sample TergutLab28metaG_FD_89700 | JGI IMG/M metagenome (GOLD analysis project Ga0123352, IMG submission 89700) | Labiotermes labralis P1 segment gut microbial communities from Petit-Saut dam, French Guiana - Lab288 P1 | ecosystem: Host-associated > Arthropoda: Insects > Digestive system > Gut ... | reverse complement strand
ACAGTCAACTGAAAAACACAACACGTACCAATTGCTGTATATGTACAGTATACCTCCTGATGATGGGCCACAAATATGCCCGAAACATGAAGAAGTCGAGTGACGAAATAAACTGAGGACAAACAACGCAAAAAGTTGGTTTTCATAACATGGATCGCTCCAGGTATGGACCATCCTGGCCGCTGCTTGCAACGAACTCGTGCAGTCACGCATTCACATTGCAGACGGTAGCAGCCACAAGGGTCGAATTTTTCCTTTCATGTCCTGTTCCTTTGAGATTCAATTTAAAATTAACCTCATTAACCCAGATATTTAGTTCTGAGCTCAAATCCGCGTTTCCAGAAGCAGGGAAAGAGTACTGCAGAAAGTGACTCGCATTTGTTATTCCCTAACACTAACCGAAGTGGAATTCCTCTTTTCTTTTTTCGGACCAAAATTTTGTATACATTTAAAATCTCGTCCATTTCATGCCCCTTGTTTTTTATTACTCCCATGATGATTAGAAAAGAGAACAAACATGAAGCTCAACATAAAACAGTTTATTCCAGCTTCCTGTTAATCCCTCCCTTGTAGCACCCAGGACTTCCTCAGTACCCTGTTGTTGATCACTCCGAATCTACGGGTTTCCTCTAAGTTGAGAAGCTACTTTTCAAAGCAACGCAAATCACTTCCTCTACGAATGAACCATAATTTATAAAATACAGTGCTGACATTTATCACAACACACTCTTTAATAGAAGGACGTTTTCACTGTATCATAATACGTATAATCCATCACATTCAGTACTACCTCAATTACGGTATGTAGCAACGTCCCTTCTCGCTGTAGGCCATTCTCTTTTCAACAATGGTATCAACAATCGGAACTTATGTAACCATTCCTACCTCACACAATGTATTGTTTTAGCGATTACTAGATAGCGCCTTACAATCTCGTTTCATACATTAGTTCACAATAAAAATAAAGTTATTCTAAACGTAGTACAGCCTTTCGTTCATGATATTTTGTAACATGTGGAACTTCTCGTCGTGATAATTTACACAGCAGTCCCACCTGTATTATGGCGAATGACGGAGAACAGAAATGTAAAGACACAGAGTAAAAGGGTTTCAGTGTTTGAACTGATACTGATGTATCCGCCAAACTCTATTTATAATGACCAAATTAATTCTTATAATAGAAGCCAAAGAGATGCATTATTTCTCAAATTTATTTTGGTAAAAAAACTGTACATGTTTCGGACAGATCCACTGTCCATCATCAGGAGTCTCAACACTGTATACACAAAAATAGGTATTTTTCATGCTAGCATGATAAACACCTATTGTTGTGTATACAGTGTTGAGACTCCTAATGATAGACAGTGGATTTGTCCGAAACATGCAGAGATTTTTACCAAAATAAATTTAAGAAATAAATAGTGCATCTCGTTGGTTTCTGTTATAAGATTACATCACGATGCACCAAATTAATTTACTGATAAACGGATTCCATGGACGCTAAGAGAAGCTCAGCGAGCCAAGAAATTTTATTCCTTCTGCGGAACTCGAATGTCCATCATCGTGATCACAAGAGACAGCAACTGGTCTCTGCCTTAAGTCAGTTCCTCGCAGTCAACACTAGAGATATTAGTCTAGAGTTAAATACAAATTCAAGCCGATCCTGGTGACCATGTGGCCCAAGGCGCAAGTATGCGGTCGCTTGAGAGCTCGGGTTGCGGGTTCAAATCCTGCTGAGGGCATGGACGATCGTCTCTTGTGTTTATTGTGCGTTGTGTAAGTATCAGCCTCTGTGAAAAGCTGATCATTTGTTCAGAGCAGTACTGCTGGTTTTGAGTGTGTCTAACTGTGTGTGATCTAGAAACCTCAGCAGCGAGACGTCCTAGGCCCAACTTGCGCTGATATGCCACAAAGAGTGAGAAATATAATATTCAAATACATGTGGCAACAAAAACATCTACAATGAGTAACAAGTGTTCTTCTAGAACTAGATGCATGTTTCGGGTCGTGAAGCCTGTTCTGTCCAAACTCATACGTGTATTAGTCCTACCGGGATTAATTTTTATTTCCTAGCCAGTTCATAGTATAACATTAACTGTAATAATTCATTTACCTGCGTCCTTTACATATGTATTTCCAGTAAATTTCGTGTCTTACTGCGTTTTCATCTTGCAGTTATTCCCTTTATACCTGTATCCTTTAAGTGGCCTACTTCTGTAAAACCCAGCATTCTCAAAGAAATTTCATCTGCAGTTTTCTTGTTCAATACCCGTGCCTGAGTGTCGCCTTTAGTGTTATATTACGCACTGGTACCATTAGTTTAATCTGGATCTGCATTTCTGAGCCGAAATATTTTTCTTACATTTTTCGTCTCATTATGAAGTTTGTAGTCAATGTACTTTAGGTCATTTTGAGTCGCGTTCGCATGTCGCGAAAAAAGAGAGTCTGTTACTTTCTTCACGCCCGTCCGTTTGTCCATCTGTTCGTCCATCCGCGCGCATGAACTCCACGTTCACTAGACGGATTTTCGTGAAGTTTCATATTGGAGACTTTCATGAAACTCTACATAGAAAATCCAAATTTTATTACAATTGGACAAATACATTATCATCATCGGCTCTACAGCCCTGGGTGGGCCTTGGCCTACTCGAACATACACATCGGGCGCTTTAAATGGCGCCTCAAGTTAGTTTTATTGTTGCCGGTGACAAAAATTCGCCACAAAATCGCTACATTCTGGTGCCTTGGTATTAAAACTGTTGGGATAGGTTAGGGTGTAAAAATATTATGTGAAGCTTTTAGATCCACAACAATACCAAAAAATACACTGTTGCGTTAAAAGGGCAACGTGTTAATAATTTACATAGTTGATATACGCAGGTAGATGAAACAAATGGAACATATTGTTGAGTTTAATTGCAAAAAATAGTTAGCTCAAAATCCTACTGGGATCGCATTGTTGCAGACGAAATAAATTTACCATAAAATCGCTCTCTGCGAACGAAGTAGTGTTCAGACTACTAAGACAGCTGAATAGGTAAAAATTACGCAAACGCGTCTCATTGCTAAGTTATACGGTACTTCCACTACTTCTGTTCTTGAAGATTACTTTTTAAGTTTGTTTAAGTCTATCTCTCTTGTTCTGATTTGGTCATCCACATTAGTTTAACATTATATGTAATAAATCTTTTGCGATTGTTACAGGACTTAAGTGCTGGAAAAAACAGAAATTGTATTAGATGTAATAATTTATGGAAATTGTTACTAGAGGCAAGGAACTTACTTCTGTGTTCTGCTCGGACAGTAGGAGGTTAATAAGGTAAATATACGACTACACCAACAACTTCGTACATGAAAATTCGCCCCAGCTGTAATACACATCTAACATATTTCATCCTTTTTATGTTTTGTTGACCGTGCATCTCATTACAATCTTTGTGCATAGCCAACTTGACGCACAATTCTTTTTCTTGTATTTGTTTATTCCAATTCTCTACATGTTTCGAGCAACCAAGTGCTCATCATCAGGAGAGTCAACTGTATCAATACGACCTCTGGTATATGTCACTCTATGTAAGTGACCGTATGGTATGCAGGTTTGGATGGAGTTCCATCTAAACCTGCATACCACACCTCTGGTATATGTCACTGTCCATCTAAACCTGCATACCACACTTCTGGTATATGTCACTCTATGTAAGTGACCGTATGGTATGCAGGTTTGGATGGAGTTCCATCTAAACCTGCATACCACACCTCTGGTATATGTCACTGTCCATCTAAACCTGCATACCACACCTCTGGTATATGTCACTCTATGTAGGTGACCGTGTGGTATGCAAGTTTAGATGGAGTTCCATCTAAACCTGCATACCACACGGTCATCTACATAGATTGACATATACCAGAGGTCGTATTGATACAATTGACTCTCCTGATGATGAGCACTTGGTTGCTCGAAACATGTAGAGAATTGGAATAAACAAATATAAAAGAATTGCGCGTCAAGTTGGTTATTTACAAAGATATTTCATTCTTGTCATCCTCGAAAAGTGTCAAACTCTTCTGATGTGTAAATCTTCTAAAATACGTTTCAAACGAACATCATCCTGCAATTATGTTGTACCTTGGTGGACAGTCGGCACACCTCAGTTAATTAGCTCACGTGACTAGATACATTAATAATACGGTCAAGGATAAACACAATTCTTATATCGAAAACAGAAACAAGAAGTCGGATAACAAGAGACCTTGCGATCGATCTTTCTCTGCTCCAGTCTGACGTAGTTTTTTCCAGTTATGTCTAATTTCGTTCCAAACGGTTTCTTGTGTGGTGCAAACAAGAGTGCAGGGAATAAGAGAAACCAGAGTCTACGAATTCTATTTCCTGTCCAAGCAGACTAGGGTACATGTAAATTTCACCTTGTCACTAGTCATAGAGGCCCAGAGGGTGAATAGCGGTATAGGTCTACTTATCCTTTAACCCCGGTGCTGGATGGGAGAGAGCGGTCAACGTCATGCCCCGTTCACTTTACTCCCGGGAATAACACGGTACCCATTGTACAGGAGGCTGAGTGGGCCCCTAGGCCGGTCTAGATAGGTGCAGAAATATGTCTCCACCGGGATTCAATCCCCGGACCATACAACGCATAATGAGTCCGGACACACAAGCATAACGGAGTACTTCTTATGAAGATGATATAAAGATGATATAAAGCAGATCGCCAAGAACTACCCCGCACTTTGCCAAACACGAAGGTATATGAACTTTTTTTTTTCTGAAATACGAGTATCACGAATTCACAAAAGATTGATCACGGTTGAAGCGCTTGGGTCACTCGGTGTCCGCCCTTTTCTATACAGCTGTCACGAATAACAGATTCAGCTGTCAGTGGTGTCTATCTTAAACCAATTAGATCCAGTCTCAAACTTCACAACCTATTATCTTAAGACCCAATTTAATATTATTCTATCACTTAAGTCTACAACTCCTAAACGACCTCTATTCTTTCGGTTTAACGACTACAATTTTATATGCATTTCTCGTCTTCCCATGCTTGCCAAATATTCCACGAGTGTCTTGCTTTTGCATATGATAAATTTACTAATGCTTGCTGAACAGTGAAAATTACGAACTGCAGCATTACCTTATTAAATTATTTGTAAGAATAGTAGAGAAGCGTCTGTAACATTTTTATCATATATCTTAGGTCTGGTTAGTAACCGGCTTCTCACCACGGACTTCCAGATTCTTTCCCAGGGCGGTTCGCATGGGATTTACGACGGAACAAGTGACATTCAGACAAATCTATACCAGAGTGGTTATATTTTTTCCAGGGAGCATCACTCTACCAATGTTCCATATCCATACTTGTTTATTTACCTTCGACATCCACATACTGTGTAAATATTGACATCTCTCAACAATCCAAAAATCCTTCTGCTTTTGTAGCACAGAATGATTAAATGATGGTCATTAATGAACTGAACAGGATGTGTGCAGGAAGAGGGTGTAGCTTAATTTGAGATACTAATTATCCTGGAATTTCGCTGTAAGGAATGAGCGGAAATACGACGGACTTGAACGGTATATTCAACATTGTGGCCGACAGCTTAACAGGGCACTACCTAATTACTGTGTAAAAGTGAACTTTGCACAACGAATTGTCTCTCTGCGTTCAACTATGGACTGTTGTACACTAGGAATAATAAACACGTGAAATATTTTTTAAAATAAATAAATAAATAAATATATATATATATATATATATATACTACAGCAAGTTCAAAATACGAATTTCATTTCGTCAAACGTACAAACACATTGGCGTTTTGGTGCGCCTTACGGTTGTGATGCTGAACAGAATGGAAAGAATATAAGAAACGTTAATTCCTTTTGAGGACACATTTTAGAACCTGATAGCGTAGAGAAAGTTTGGCAGTTTTCAACACTTTCAATGCCCGCAGCTGGCTATCTGAAACACACCAGAAATGGTCGCAAGGACGTTCGTTGGCAGACTAGGAAGCAGCAGAGGAAGCTGCAAGCAGGCCGTTGCAGAGCATGCCACTGCCGAGACGCGTCCTAAAATAAAGAAACAATAGCTTGAAGATTCAAATCTTGTGGGTGGTTACGCCGTGTCAACTAGTAAACTGTTAATGACATTTTGAAGAAAGGCGGTGTCTTTATCTTTGGGGTCCAGCTACCCCGCTTGGCCCTGAAGATTACGGGAATACAATCCTTGCCAACGTCGGTAACTACTTATCGGTCAACTGGGCATAACAACCAACAAATTTCAAATATTCAGCAACAGTAGCAACATTCAGTAGCTTCCTCAAAAACAGTTTATTTTCCATTACTGAGAACAGCTGGACTGGAACTTCCACGGAAATTCGATTCGGAACTTAGCCAGGAAATATGAGTTAATGAGAAATTAATATGAACGAAGTAAAATGAAACGTTGTCTCATGTCCTTCAAAGCAGAATTAGAATTAAAATACATAAAACTCATGAGAACAATTGGCTGTACGTTACAGCGCTAGTTACTGGTAAAGAAACTTGACTGTATGTCCTACACACACCAGTGTTGTACTCGGTTAAATCTATATTATCGATCGGTTAATACACAGATTAAACAGCATGTTAATGCACAAGTATGTGCCATCTGCAATGATTTTCTAAACAGAATTTGTGTCAAGGACTGCATATCAAGTTTTAAGTAAATATTATTGCACTACTCAACTTCTTAGCTTATATTAATATACTTTTTATGTTTGTTTTCTTGTTTTGTATGTTGTGTTCTATTCCGTGTATTCTGTGTTTTTGTATTTTTTTGTGTATTGTTCCTCCTTCTGTATATAGCTGTCTCTTTCCTATTTGTGTACAAGTTTAACGACCACTGCCATCGTTTGGAAACTCAGTTGCAGTAAATGAATATCATATCATGTCATTAATTGACCACAGAGTAATGGGCAGTCGTAAATGAATTCAGCGAATTAATCGAATACATTTGACATCAACTATCAATCCACTGCGAGAGAGAAAAAGACGATTTAAGACTTGTGTTTCGCCAAAAGCGCTGTTGCGTGGAAGTGCTTCAAACAGAATGGGGTAGTAGAACTATGGATACAGAGTTTGATGTTTGTGTGACCGTGCATCTCTGATACAATAGTATAAATAACCAACTAGATGCTACAATAACAATTTATTAGTAATTTTAATCAGCTCAACATGTTTTTGACAATAATTTCGCCCATCCTCAGGAGCACTAGACTGTGCTTACAGCTTGTGGTATAATGCACCGAAGAAGATGTCTGCTTCTTCAGTGCATCATACCACAAGCTGTAAACACAGTCTAGTGCTCTTGAGGATGGGCGAAATTATCGCCCGAAACATGTTGAGCTGATTTAAATTACTAATAAATTGTTATTGTTGCATCTAGTTGGTTGTTTATACTATTGTATGAACACAGAGATTCATTTCAGAGAAAATCTGTCTATAATTTCATGTTCTATATAAGACTATCAGAAAAGCTGTACTATTATAATATTTCACTTATTACTATATAAGAGTAAAGCTGCCGTAAAGCTTGAAATAGATTCTTTTAAATTACAGTTCTTGTGTGTACGGATTGTGAAACATTTACATTAATCATGCTAATCTTAATTTTATGTCGTTACTTACAACTAGCTGTACTTAACGTGCAGCTCTTTCTTACTTTACTAATATTATCGTATTTTGCATTTTGACTTAGTTGATAGATTAGTACGACTTTTCGGTCTTACAAAATTAAGATTCAACACAAATTTTGACGGCGACATTTGGACAAATACAAGACCGGCATATGACAGATAACTTTTGTTCACGCCTACCTATCTAATTAATGTAAATTATACCAACATAGTCCAACCTTCGCTGTAACTAAACCATTTGCATGAAGTTTTGAGACATGGGCCTCTGGACAGCATCACTCTCTCTGTATATTACTGGAATACGAAGGCCGCCTGTCAAAGAGCATCCTCCACCTCTGGACAGTTATCTTGCTGCAACTTTCACAAGCCGGTACTTTCAAATCTTTACAAGGGCGAAGACGAACTGTTTTTCTATCAAGAAAACGTCTTACCAGGCAAGTGGGTCACCGTCGTGATGGGGTGACCTCGAGAAGTAAATTAATTTCCAATACTTTGTAGGATACAGGATGTGTCACAAGTTACTCTCTTGACCAAAGTGTCTAATAGATAGTGGACTTAATCTTCCGGACGGTACTGGCATTACGAAGGAAATTCCGTTCATGACAGCCATACGTAATAGGCCTAAGTAATGTTGGACTTACATGCTTCCTTCCCTCTTCACATTCCGGAAAATGTTATTTGTCATTCGCAAAATAATGAAGAATAGAAGATTAATAAACTCCTGGATTACAGTTATACATCAGAAGCCTGTAAAACATGAGTGCATAAATCCCGGGTGCCAGGATGCCGTATCGACTAAATTTCGTACGATGGTGCCTAATATATGTGGGTACTCAGTGCGGAACATGTTTCATATCACCCCTATGGTGCCCCAAATTTTGAGGTGGCTTCTACATATCCGAAAAATGTGTGCAACCCTGCTATAAAACGGCTCAACTAGCCAAAAAATTCCCCCGCCATGTACGGAATCTGAACCTTCACCGCCGTGTATAACTGATGGACCCTATTCTGAGACAAGTGCATCCAGTCCACATCCATAGTTGTTGAATAACAACCTTACCGCAGGGAATATGATTGAAACATTTCAGCAGAAAGGTCAACAGAATGAGTCACCAGATGTAAAATTCTGGAAGCCAAATAAAGCATATTTACAAGTAAGGTTATAGTGATGATCATTAGAATTAAAACAAAGAAACTTAAAATTATGGCTCTTCGAGAGTTGAAGCATGTCGATGTGATATTGTGTGCCAATACAGTGGTGTTTTAATAACATAAGTTTGCATTCGTCGGCATTTATTTGGTAGAGTAAAATTAATGCGCGGATATGAACAAGATGAAGTTGAAAATCCGTAATTTCTGGGTTAATATAAAGTAATAGGTTTGATTTAGACCCGTATCTCCCATTCCAGTATTCTAAGTGGTGTCCTAACCGACGCTGGTAACCGATATAGTCTACTACAGACAGATTATATTCGTATGTGTAACACACGGCCTACTGAAACTAGTCACAGACCAGGATGTCTAATAAAGGCTGTTCTACAGCTTGGGAGTTATCTTTGGGCCAAACAATCCTCCACTTTGAAGACTAGTATGTTACAAATTTTCGTAAAATATCTCGAATGGCTAAGACTTTCTGCCACGACCAGAATCCGGTTTCAGTTGTCGCAGTATAGTATCCAATAGCGGGCTTTTGAGCAAGGTGTCGATTTTTATGCTTCTTTAAAGCAGAAAATTTCTTGGCCAGGTGACAATATTCAGCTGCCCAAGAAACCATTAACGTACTGTTTAATATTCCGAGGTTAAGAAGTAGGCATGGCGGTATTACTGTACCGTACAATGCAGCTGTAGAATGACAGGCGACAGTAGGAAGGAATTTATTTTTTATACCGCTGTTTAACCACGCATTTTGAATTGCACAATTTATATCGAATGGCGCAATGACTGTCCAGACAAGATGGGAGAAGCGGCGTTATTTTTGTCTTGTATTCTTTAGGTGATGGGTTCGAATTTCGGTCGGGACACTGGCTAACCTGATTGAGGTTTTTGTAGTTTCTTGCAGTTCTTTCAGGAAAATGATAGAATAGTAGGCTTACTTCACACAGACAATAACTTTCCTTTCATTTCCCTTATCCATAATCTATTATCAATTACTATTTATTAACTCGGCAATAAATCGCCTTGCAACAAAACAAATAAGTATATAGATAAATATTTAATGATTATGAATTATTGATCGGAAGAAATCTGGGAAGAAGAGTTTGAGGTCTATTAAGGTACTATTCCAACATTTTCCTGGAAAAGTTGAGGAAAACCACGAAGACCGTCTTTCATGTTATTTGATCTGCGAACCGAGATTCGAAACCGGCAACTCTCAAATAGAGGCAAGTAAGTTATTTTCTAGTTCGTTTTATTTAGCGACGACGACAGTTGCTAAGAATATGTGGCGTCGGTGGTAGAGGGATGCGCGCGGAGTATTGTTGGAGTGATACTGACAGGAGACACCCGAAGGTGTGAGGGAAAAACCTGTCCAGTTTTTACTTTGTCCTCCAAAAATCTGACATAGAGTGGTACGGGATGAAGCCTGGCCCTCCGCGTTGAGAGATTAGCCACTGCCATGGCTTGGTCTGACGCAAGAGACGTAACCAGTAAACCGCCACCTGCGATGTGTATAGACAGAAGTGCCTAAAATTATTAGTATTTTTTCTTGATAAATGTGATTTAGGTAACGTCTGGCGTAGCTGTTCTTTGTCTGCAGTGAGCAGCTGTCTCATGTGCAGGTGCCCAGTGTAGCGTGGTGCGGAGTATCTGCTTACTACAACGCCATTCTTTGCGCCGACCATGCATTCAACCGTACTGAACAAAAAGAAACGCCTAATGCTGACAACTGTTGTATAGTTTTGAGGTGCATCTCCGTTGTGTTGTTTCAATAACAAGGAATTTTTGTGTTTTACACATACACTCGAAAACAACTATTTTCACCTAGTAGTACAGTAGGTATACAACTACATGTTTCGACCCTATATGTTGGCCATCTTCAGATTGTGATTTAACTTACAGAGCAGCTATACAAGACGTGTGGGTTGTTCTTTTTGGGTATTGGCATAAGAATAGTAACATAATTTGACATATGTACATAAACAACTAATGATAATTCACTCGTAACAGCCTAGGTCATGGTACCCACTATTGAAACAACGAGATCTCGTTCCCCCCACCCAACCCCCAATACCCTAAAAGAACACCCCACACATCTTGTATAGCTGCTCTGTAAGTTAAATCACAACCTGAAGATGGTCAACACATAGCGCCGAAATATGTAGTTGTGTTCGACTGTATGTGTAAAACACTAAATTCCTTGTAACTGTTGTATAGTTTTGCCATTGTAATGTAGTTTGCAATGCTGATCCTTTTAAGTTTGGGAAAAACTGTTAATTCAGCCTAACTTCTTTTCGTAAATTTAGGGAGTTTTAATTTCAAGAAAGTTATTCTTGAGAAGCTATCAGTGTTTCAGATGGTCAAGAACTTCTTCATCTCGTACGGAACCTGCAGGTTTCTCATAGTATTCACAGCAGCCTACAATGGACCCTGTCTTGAGCCAGAAAAACGACATGCACGCCATGGCATCCAATTTCGTTAACGTCCGTTATTTCCTTCCATCTATGCCCGGGACTTCCAATACGCTTGTCCGATCTTTATCGTTGCACCGTGCATTTCGTACAGTCATTTAATTAGCACACCAACTAATGCACGTATATATTTTTTTTACATTAAAACATTTAAAATCGTTCCAACATGTTTCGATCCTAAGACCACCTTCAGGGAGCTACACTGTTCCTTGCTAAAGTCACAAAAAAAGAGTGTAGCTCCCTGATGATGATCTTAGGATCGAAACATGTTGGAGCGATTTTAAATGCTTTAATGTAAAAAAATTTATGTATGTGCATTAGCTGGTGTGCTAATTAAATGACGCTTGTCCGAATAAAATATCGTATGTATTACCTATCTCTAAAGTGCGTGCTACATGCATGGCTTCTCTCATCCTCCTTGATTTGACCACTGTAATATCTGATGAAGAATATAAATTGTTCAATTAAAATTAAATTTACCCATTGACTTCCATTTAGCCCCAGTTGTTCACATGAACTCCATGCTGTCAGACACCTACAACCCATATCTTCTATCACACTAAGAAAGTTTTACACTCGTACATAACACCAGGTAAAATAATAGTGTTGTGTGTTGTAGTCTATACTGTGCCCTATATATGATGAGTCACAGAAATCTGGAAGGCAGCAGATTTTGAACTGTTATAGTCAGATAAAATTAAAGGTGTCTCACACCATGCAGGCAGGCACAGAGAGGGAGTAGAGAAATAAATATGCTCATTCTTAACGTCGGTGCCAGACGGTAGTGGTTGATCAACGCCACGTCACCACGTTCCGGCACCTGGCCCAGGATCGGTCTGGACGTGTGCGGAGAAAAGAAAACGTCTTTCTCCCATCGGGGTTTGAACCCTAAATATTGCGGCCAACAGCGAGTTGCTATAAGCACTACGCTCTCCCAGCCCCTCTAAATTAGAGTCAGTATTCCTCAAATATAATCTACTCTTGATTTCTCAATGAATGCAATGTGAATTTGACTTCTTACTCTTCTCAAATACTCGGACTTTTTCCAAAATTTCTAAGTATGTAATAGCTACTTACAGAATGTGAATTTGTCCCGTATTCTGGTGACGATATATTAGTGAGCGTACTTTCATCTCTGTATGTTTCTGTACCTTCCGACAAGCGTTTGACAACAGTAGGGCAACTAATTCAATTACTATTTATTAAATGTAGTCGTAAATTCCGAATGAATGACCACTGGCAAGACGTGGGAGTAAATAAAAGGCTGTTATTAAGGATGTCCCTTTGAGGGTTGAAACATGTCGGAGTGATACAATGTGCCAATAAAATTGTTCATTCGTCGTCATTTATTTGATAAACGAATTTTAAGTTAGGAATTTCGAGTTCTTTTTACAGACATTCTTCATACAATTCAAAATTACTCTCTTCTTGAAATATATTTACGAGCAAATTAATGTATAGACCCTTCCACTGCAGGTGCCAAAATTCGTAATTGTACAACTGTTGTTGTTGAAGCAAAGAATCTAAAACTTATACCAGTACAAATGTGATGATATGCTTCACATTTCCCTTTCATGTTTCCGACAATGTGTCGGGTATTATGTATTACGGATCGTGTTCCAAAAGTGAAGCATATAGCAGTCGCGCGTATTAAACCCACAATTACACGCTGATACATTTTGTATCTGTCTAAAATTCAAAAAGTTTCTTCTACAAATCATGCTATGTTTATCTAATTGTGTTGAAAACACAGGAATATAAGAATGTTCAGACCAGTTCTGGGTTTGAACACGATGCACTTCCGGACCCGTCTCGGTAGTGGCCATGCCATCACCCTAACCTGTCATAACAATATCGGCCTTGGCTGAGATGCGCTGTCGGCCGAGAAAACACTTGAAGGCTGCCATGCGCCAGTTGCCAAGGAACCCACCTGTATCTTCATCTTTCACCAAAACTCAGACACACTTTCTTTATTTTCAATTAGTTGTAGATGTTTTATTCCCGGAGTAAGTCCAACAGATGAAACAAGGGTATCGCATTATTTCAGAACGAAAGCACTGCCAGAAATCAAAGTGTAAGGAAGGATAGGGCACAGCAGGACACGACAGCCTTTTGAGAATCTGTCGGCGAGAAGACTATACGAAAATGTTAATAGTGAAATTTCGGATTCTCCCGACGGTGAGCGAAGATTGCTTTCTACTGAGATGTGATGCTGTGTATCTCGGTCAGATGGGTACCACCTGATTCGAAGGAACATGCTGCATCCATCTTCAGGTTAGGTAAAAGATGGGGGCAGCACTTCCTGTACTAATTTACACGGCCTTACATCCCAGAAGAAGTCAGTCTTCAAAAACATGTAATATCTTATTTATACAGCTTGCCCAAAATTTTAACTGAGATCTCTTAATGGAAAGGTGTGTTTGTGAAAATATGTACATAAATGTGTCATTACTTTTATACTCACCTAACATACCGTTTCTACTTGCCTCACGAACTACTGAGAGAGATCCGAATTACAGTAGGCATTATAAATTTAACATTCATAGGTCCGTGCATCGCTAATATATTCGCAGAGTACAACCAACAAGATGCAACGTTTCACAATTTATTTATTTCTCTAAGACGCTCTACATGTTTCAGACGGGTTTTCCGTGCATCATCAGTAGCTCAAAACTGCACATACAGCGTCACGTCAGGTATTTGTCAGACCAATATTGCTACCTGCTGCTAGCCTGGCCGGGCTAACAGCAGGTAGCAATATTGGTCTGACAAAGAGCTGAGGCGATGCTGTATGTGCAGTTTTGAGCTACTGATGATGGACGGAAAACCCATCCGAAACATGTAGAGCGTCTTAGAGAAATAACTAAATTGTGAAACGTTGCATCTTGTTGGTTGTACTCTGCGAATAGGCGTTATAAGTTCTTCCCAGTAAGTCTTTTTTTTTTAAAGAGGTGTCAAAGAGTATAGGATCACTTAAAATTCATTACTAGGCCATCACCGGCAAATTTCTTAATGTGTTATAAAACTTCGTGTTTTTTTTGACAGACTGTGTTTATAAAGCGAACGTCTCATTCGATTGGTACCAAGGGTTCATTATATGGTCTATAAGGGCGGGGAATGAAGTTCACCATCTACTCCTGAAGTTTAAACATAGAAAGCATGCAGCCCCACCTTCAAACCTCCACTAATTTCTTCTATTACATGGCACCTTATTAATATACATAACTCACGGATAATTGTAGCAGGCCTTTTGTGGCAGATTTATTCGCGACCTAGCGCTCACAGTCTAATCAGCTTCTGTACTTTCAGTCACCTTCAATGCGTTTTAGATGGTCTCACTGGGACTTCCTGGATGAGGAGTTGTAAATCCTGGATGACGTGTCCAACAAGCAGATCGCCCTGAACGTATCGGAAGGTTGCGAAGTACTCTTTCGCCGAGACACAGCTGATACTGAATAACAAGTCCAGTTCTTGGGCTGCTTGCACGTGAAGGTGAAGAAGGCACTACACTGCCTGGAAACGTCGGGAACTGTTTACCATTCGAAATCTCGTAAATTCCCTAAAGACTTGGAAGTTCAACTCCACTGCTCTTCTAGCAGTACGTAAAGTCTCTTTCCATTGTCTTCACCATTTCCATAGCTGGACGTTGTGCTAACAAATGGTGTAAGTCTTCTTCCTCTAACCAGCGACTCTTGGTCTTTCTTGGAACATGAATTCATCCCAGACTTCTTGCACCACAGTCTGCTTGAAGAGTGAAAGATTTATTCAGCTTTCAGAGGGTTTTTTTTTTTTTTGATAAGCGAGGTGGGTAACTCAGCTCAGCGTAGGTTGTCGTCTTGGATATATATCTTCTGCGTTCTGTTGATTAAGTTCTACTGGGCGGCCAGTATCTTAACTACTATCGGACCTTCCGATGGATATTCAATTGAGGAGAGAATTGTATCACGTTCGCAACCAGGACTGACATCGTACTGTAGCGTCATGTGGCTATTCTGTCGTTACATAGCAGTCATTTTCGTTATTATTTACAAATATGCCAAGAGATGTCAGCAATAAACGACAGTGACATATATCAACGTCTCGGTAGATATTAGTCTTCAATTTTGTTGGAAATATTACCTCCATATATCAGCATCTCCTAATGTAGCAAGCCGCCTTTCCATAAATTTTCAAGACAATAGTGTGAAAGTTCAGTGAAATCCTGATTTTAGAAACCCGTTAACGAATATAATGTACAGAAGCTGATCAAAGGAAAGGCCATCTGTGGAAACAGTTGATAGAAATGAGGCTTGTGACAGTTTCCGACCAAATTTTCAACTACATTTTTAACAATACAGTTATACGCTAACACTGGAAGTATTTGCAATTCGTCTGTACACACTGCACAGGATGCTGAAGGAAAATAACAGGTGACACTAAGGTGTCAACTAGGCAGACAGCTTTGTCTCCCGTCAGTAATGTTCCTAGTATATCTCTACTGCTGCGTGTAACGCTTGGCTAATCAAGGAGTAGGAGCTTACTTTCAGAACCACATCGCATAGCGATCTGATTATGAATCGGGAAACTGCGAGCTCACTTATATAATGGTTTTGGACCTGGAGAACATTCCTGAAAGTTAGTCGCCCAATAGCTACTGAAATAAGTGATCAGATAAAAGACAGGCATTGATATTGTTCAGATCTACTACAATATAAAGGTCGCAAATCACTACGCCAGTCTACACATCACTACATGCATGTAAAACAAATTTTTGTTTAACATATCTTCAGTCAAATAACAAGATGAAACATTCCTTACACTTGCAGTATTATGTGATAGTACGGGATATTTGACAATCCTTTACATCATTCACGAAAACTGAAGTTCTTACGGCAGGGAATGTTAAAGCTACGGTCTCTTGAGTTGTTGCACCTTGTAGTCTTGTAGCGTTTCTGTCTCCCAGACTACATGCTGCAACATTCCAGAAGACCTTAATAATTTTGTTATCTTGTCCAGTTCCATATAAACGTAAGCAAATTTGGTAACAATTATCTGACCAAATTTCCCACTTATCAGTCTTCATCCATTAATCCATTCACTCATGCACCAGACAGCGCATCAATCTATAGGTCCGACCTCAAGCACTTTAATTACGTTTTTATGGTAAAGACTTATTTCACAGGCAAAGAATCAACATATGTCACTTCACAAGATATAGTGTAAATTTCGGAAATTACAGCACCTTGATCTTTAAGTACTTCTTTTGTTCTTATCGACTACCCATAATCCTTGAATTGCTAGTTTGAGAGGAAAGCGCTGTAACCCACTTTTATATCAAGCATTATTCTTGTACGAAGGAAGCGGAACTTCCTTTGGATGTCCTTTGAGGAATTCCGATACGTAAGAAATGAATCAACCTTGAATTTTACCGTAGGCCTACTAACTGAAGACCTTAAGTTAGCTAATTAAGTTAAAATACACGCATTGTACAACGTACACAGTATAGTGTTTTAACCTGAAGGGCACGTTGCACACAACGAACAGTGAGGAAGGGCCGTGACATAACACCTTGCAAGGGACACTGTGCTTCGTGAGAAACTGACACTCAGCTACTCAGAAAATTGTATTCTTTATGGAACCCATAGTTAATTATTGCCTCCACAAGAGCCCAATAATGTACGGTACCTACCGAGAGCAAGAAAAATACACCCTCATATCCTTTAATATTTCTTTGATATCAGTTTTAACACTGTACTATCCGAATTTTGACGTTTGGCTGACCGTGCATCTCAGTATATTTATCTTAGTAATTAACCAACTTGATGCACAAAATTTTGTTTTATAATGAGTTCATTTCATGCCTCTACATGTTTCGAGCACCATGTGCTCATCATCAGGTCAAAATTGTATTATACAGCGTCTGGTATCATCACACCTGTAGGTTATAAAACAAAATTTTGTGCATCAAGTTGGTTAATTACTAAGATAAAAAACTGTACTATCCGGTCATCTATGTTTAGGTCTTTCAAGAGTTATCTACCTTTCTGATTTCCCAACTGATATTTTGTGCCCATTTTTCGGCTTCCTATACGCTTTATGTGACCCGCACATCTCACCCCCCGTTATTTGATCACCTTAATATATAATAAATAATACAGATTGGAGGTATATTTAAGATTAACGTCTTCCGGAATGTTGCGCCGCGCCGACTGGTAAATTGTTAGCGATGTTTCGAAACAGTATAGTGCTTTCAGATTCAGCGTCAAGCAGTCACCCGTCTTGAACTACTTGAACCTCATAAAATGACACTGGTCACTTCGAAATGTCAGTAACTACTGATCACTCGACGCGGTGCAACATTGCAGAAGACTTCATCAATAATGCTGTGAGAACATAAAATCTCGCATTATTGCTGTATGATATTGTGCGCCCCAATTCCTATATCATATGCATACACGTATACAGTTACACTGAACACCGAAAAACTGTTTCTTTAGTAAAACCAACCAGATGCACCAATGTCTCTAATTTATTTTATTTGGAGTAACACTCTACATATTTCGGACGGTCTTTGCGTCCATCATCAGGAGTTCAAGACTGTACATACAGCAACAGGCATATGTCAAACAGATACTGCTACTGCTTGTTAGGGTTAACGCTAGCAAGCAGACCGCAGTATCTGTTTGACATATGCCTGTTGCTGTATGTACAGTCTTGAACTCCTGATGATGGACGCAAAGACCGTCCGAAACATGTAGAGTGTTACTCCAAATAAAATAAATTAGAGACATTGGTGCATCTGGTTGGTTTTACTATAGAAATATATTGCGGTTCACGGCCCCATGAACGTAAAAAAACTGAAAAAACAGCTTTTATTTTAACATCACATAGCACATGGACGAGTGATCTATCTTCGAGGGCGTAATAGCTTTAGTGACAAACAAATATTTGTACAGCCGTGAAGTAACACATGGCCTGGCCGCAAAATGAGAACGCTTTTGTTGCCATTTCTATTGACTTCCGCAGGCGTCGTCAGATTGTGGTAAAGTTTCAGAGATGACGGGAAAATGAAAGACTGCATTTCGGAAAGCAGAACGTTGATTAACGTTTTCAAATATGTGGATCGTAGTTATGGAAATACTTAGTTCTCCTGCAGTATTGCACATTCTCACGTAAGTATACATGCAGCTACATACATTTCGTATCAGTTCCATTTGGAACTGAAATCTGAGATACACCTGCTTCAAGACGTTCTGTTAAATTAAATAAGAAGGTTTTAGTTTTACTCCAATTACATGCCTTTCATTCAGTGTAAGATTCATCGCTGAAAAGTGCGAGGCTTTACAGTAGGAAGACCAAGTTGGTGTTAGGATTTAAGAAATATGATCGATAATAATCTAAATATGAATAGCTGATATAGAAATAAATATAGCGTAATATCACAAAGAAAAGGAAACCTTCAAATGAAGGAAATTAATTTGAAGCAATTTATACAGCTTAAAGTAAATCTCACTGCTGCTGTATCTCCTTCAGTTATTCTTTCTTCACTTTATATAACAAACCGGATTTGATCCAACCGAGTGCCTAGTGGCTATTAATTCCGATTCCATCACCAATGTAGGAGCGACTAACAGAAGGAAAATCTTGGAGTCATTGCACATGGAGTCATCTTCAGTTTGTAGGTAAAATAAACCTCTAGTATTTGCAAACAAATAACTGTCTGCACCAACAGCAGTTACATCTTCAATAAGCATTAAATCTTAACCCACTTGCATACTTTAAAGTGTAAGAGGTGTCGACTGGTTACGTTATCTCGACGGCTCTGAAATGGTACCAAATCGAAGTGGAAGTAATTAAATGTTCAGACACAGATGGAGTAATTAGTAGGCCTTATTTTGATATCGCTGAATTGATTTTATGCAGGAATTTTATGTCATATAGAATGTCAGTCGATTAAATAGGAAGTATCCATATATGATCTACTGTAAATCGTCCGAAATATTCAGATTGTCATATCTGTAAATCTGTGAGGATATATCGATATGAACAAACAAGCATATTTGGGGGCACTTGCTTAAGAAATACTGTGTTATCGCAGGTCTTCCAAAATAAATAAATAAACTAATAAGTATATGTCGAAAATATCTGGATGTGTATCTACAGTTAATCTCACCGGAAGCCTGTTAATTCTGTAAATATTTAATTATGCTCTATCTATAAAAGGAAGAAATAGTTCTATGAATAGAGATATGTAATAGCCGGTGTGGTCTGGATATAGCAACCAGTTCAGACAGTCGTTTCGCTGGCCGAGATTACAATGGCTAAAACCCCTGGTAAATTATTTCGTGTCACCTCTCTGTTACTCTACTGCTGATTACTATAATTTTATAGATTTTTTATGTTTTCAGATCGATTCCAGTCGAAGGTGTATAATACAAAACTGTTCCTAAACTGGGAGCTGTTTACATTACCCCAAATACACAGCGTACTGATGACAGTAACACAAATAATTTTAGTTCTTTTACAGGAATAAACTCTTCGTTACGCAGTAGATTAGGAGCTGTGTGGAAATTAATGAAATGAATTCAGACTGCAAAAAATTTTAATTCAAATATACACACCATACCCCGTAGCCGGGGTAGCGTGTTCGGTACAGCGACTATTCTACGGGCTGGGCGACAAAGGAATCGTGCGTAAAGAAGAAAACCAACTAGATGCTGCTGAATGGCTTATTGCACTTGTAATCTGCTCAACATGTTTCGGGCATTTACATGCCCATCGTCAGGAGCTCGAGACTATACTTGTGTTATTACCGCACATGGTGTGTAATGCCTTGGTTGCTGGTGGTCGGCGGTCAGGTGCTCAAGCAGCTTCCCTCATCCCGGACGCATAGCCTGCTGCCCTGCACCTGACCGCCGACCACCAGCAACCAAGGCATTACACACCATGTGAGGTAATAACACAAGTATAGTCTCGAGCTCCTGATGATGGGCATGTAAATGCCCGAAACATGTTGAGCAGATTACAAGTGCAATAAGCCATTCAGTAGCAACTAGTTGGTTTTCTTCTCTACGCATATACAACGATGCACGGACAAACAAACATCAAAAGAATCGTGGTTCGATTGCTGGTAGTGGGAAGAAATTTTTCTCTTCTTCTAAGCGTCCACACCAACACTAGTGCCCACCTGGCTTCCTATTCTTTGGGAATCGAGGGTCCTTTCCTTTGCAATAAAGCGGCCGGAACGTGAAGCTGACCACTTAGCTCAAACTAATACTGAGATTAAGAACGAATGGAGTTACACCTCCGCTCCTCATGGCATGCACAAGTTTAACTTTACAGTGACAACAGATTAAACGGAGTGACTCTATTTGGTGCAGTCGTCAGAAACCTTGAACCGCCAGTATGCATTTCGACCCAGCGTAGGAGTTAGATAACTAATTGCTATGAACGGCCGGCGGCAATAAAACGAAATATTTTTTGTGGAATAACTTCAGTAGTCGTCTAAGACCTTCACATACGTCGTCCTGCAGGATCATCTCTTAAAATATAAGAAATATCTAATGTCTGGAATTCCTTACATAATAGCAGCGCATGAGCAGTTCTGTGAAACTCTTTGAACTTCTAATGTATAAAGTCTAAGTTCACATGGACCAAGTAAGTTCTATCTAGGACGGATAAAGACCATGAAACAAAACTATATGAAAGAAAACTGCCTTTTCGCAACATTTAAAGTAGATTAAAACAATAGCAAGCATACTAGAAAGAGGTCCATGTATTTTTAGATTTAACACTACAATTGCCGAAAACAATTGTTCTTTAATACACTTGGTAGTTTATTGACATTTGTATAAAAGTGGCATAGAAGACCAAAGTATATATTACATACGGCTCTGTGTGCGTGTGTGTGTGTGTGTGTGTGTGTGTGTGTGTGACAGCCCATGAAATAAAAATTTCCTGCCAGATTCACAATGACAGCGACGACGACGTTATGACCCAAGTCAAGTAACCTATGCAGCATAATTTAAAGCACTGAGATAAAAAAAGATTTGCAACAATTTTAGCAGTCATCCTGCAGAACCACACCCTATAGCTCTTTCACGTAGGTGACAGAGGGATGCCTAGCTCTTTTATTTGTAACCATCTCCGTCGTGCACAAAAACTCGTAAGCACAGTGTCAGTATAGACAGTCTTCTTCACTTGGACCTTGTTCATCGCCTAACAGACTTTATAAAACTCTAAAATACTGCGATCTAAGGGTCCAACGGGTGAGGTGCATATTGCCCAAAGAAAGAAGCAGAGCCGGCTTTCGAAATGTAGTGTTTTAAAAAATCTGTTAGACGATGGGCAAGGTCCAAGAGAAGATTGTATCTATATGTTACACAGACATCAAAACCTTATAATGTTGAGCAGTGTAAGCATGTTCTGCAGCTTACCTTGTTAATGGTTTGAACTCCTCGAACCGACCAGTGACTGGGTCAGCTCCATGGGAAAAACAGCTGTTGTGCATCTGTTTCCGCTTTTTTCAACTGTTTTACATTCTACTTCTGCTCGTATATCCTTTCACAAGTAACTCCTTGCAACAACCCTACCTCTTAACTACATTTCTATAACCCTCTTGTCGTGGTACCGTACTACTACATTGTACTGTCAGTGATCTTATACTTCGAAGGCCTACTCTGCCACCTATCCGCCTGAAATGCCTGTATCTACAACTTCACCACATTTAAAATACACGGTTCTTTGTCTAAGTTAATAATTCATTACCTACGATCTATCGGTTTTCCTGACGGCACCCAGCCGTTCGGATCACGGCACTACATTCAACGTCTCTGTCAGACACACTACAATAATTACATGGCCACATGTGCCAAAGAGGAAAGTACTTCCGTATCTGGCATTCAAATCGCCATTCAAAATAAACACAATTTACCTTCAAGTACAATATTAACCTACCCGGTCATAAGGACTACTTAGACTGCCAACCTGGAATTTAACTTGGAGAAACAACAGTCAAATACATGAAGAATAAAAAACCAACTAGATATCAGTTATTATTTTATTGTACTTCTTACAGGCTCAACATGTTTCGGGCATTACTATTCCCATCATCAGGAGCTCGCGACTGTGATGTTGATTACCACATTGGTCGTTTCGTTCTTGGTTTGCTGTTTGTTGGAGGTTAGGTGCTTTTAGGCTGGAGTAATGTCCGGGCTACATGTAGCCCGGACATTACTCCAGCCTAAAAGCACCTAACCTCCAACAAACAGCAAACCAAGAACGAAACGACCAATGTGGTAATCAACATCACAGTCGCGAGCTCCTGATGATGGGAATAGTAATGCCCGAAACATGTTGAGCCTGTAAGAAGTACAATAAAATAATAACTGATATCTAGTTGGTTTTTTATTCTTCATGTATTTGACTGTTGTTTCTCCAAGTTAAATTCCAGGTTGGCAGTCTAAGTAGTCCTTATGACCGGGTAGGTTAATATTGTACTTGAAGGTAAATTGTGTTTATTTTGAATGGCGATTTGAATGCCAGATACGGAAGTACTTTCCTCTTTGGCACATGTGGCCATGTAATTATTGTAGTGTGTCTGACAGAGACGTTGAATGTAGTGCCGTGATCCGAACGGCTGGGTGCCGTCAGGAAAACCGATAGATCGTAGGTAATGAATTATTAACTTAGACAAAGAACCGTGTATTTTAAATGTGGTGAAGTTGTAGATACAGGCATTTCAGGCGGATAGGTGGCAGAGTAGGCCTTCGAAGTATAAGATCACTGACAGTACAATGTAGTAGTACGGTACCACGACAAGAGGGTTATAGAAATGTAGTTAAGAGGTAGGGTTGTTGCAAGGAGTTACTTGTGAAAGGATATACGAGCAGAAGTAGAATGTAAAACAGTTGAAAAAAGCGGAAACAGATGCACAACAGCTGTTTTTCCCATGGAGCTGACCCAGTCACTGGTCGGTTCGAGGAGTTCAAACCATTAACAAGGTAAGCTGCAGAACATGCTTACACTGCTCAACATTATAAGGTTTTGATGTCTGTGTAACATATAGATACAATCTTCTCTTGGACCTTGCCCATCGTCTAACAGATTTTTTAAAACACTACATTTCGAAAGCCGGCTCTGCTTCTTTCTTTGGGCAATATGCACCTCACCCGTTGGACCCTTAGATCGCAGTATTTTAGAGTTTTATAAAGTCTGTTAGGCGATGAACAAGGTCCAAGTGAAGAAGACTGTCTATACTGACACTGTGCTTACGAGTTTTTGTGCACGACGGAGATGGTTACAAATAAAAGAGCTAGGCATCCCTCTGTCACCTACGTGAAAGAGCTATAGGGTGTGGTTCTGCAGGATGACTGCTAAAATTGTTGCAAATCTTTTTTTATCTCAGTGCTTTAAATTATGCTGCATAGGTTACTTGACTTGGGTCATAACGTCGTCGTCGCTGTCATTGTGAATCTGGCAGGAAATTTTTATTTCATGGGCTGTCACACACACACACACACACACACACACACACACGCACACAGAGCCGTATGTAATATATACTTTGGTCTTCTATGCCACTTTTATACAAATGTCAATAAACTACCAAGTGTATTAAAGAACAATTGTTTTCGGCAATTGTAGTGTTAAATCTAAAAATACATGGACCTCTTTCTAGTATGCTTGCTATTGTTTTAATCTACTTTAAATGTTGCGAAAAGGCAGTTTTCTTTCATATAGTTTTGTTTCATGGTCTTTATCCGTCCTAGATAGAACTTACTTGGTCCATGTGAACTTAGACTTTATACATTAGAAGTTCAAAGAGTTTCACAGAACTGCTCATGCGCTGCTATTATGTAAGGAATTCCAGACATTAGATATTTCTTATATTTTAAGAGATGATCCTGCAGGACGACGTATGTGAAGGTCTTAGACGACTACTGAAGTTATTCCACAAAAAATATTTCGTTTTATTGCCGCCGGCCGTTCATAGCAATTAGTTATCTAACTCCTACGCTGGGTCGAAATGCATACTGGCGGTTCAAGGTTTCTGACGACTGCACCAAATAGAGTCACTCCGTTTAATCTGTTGTCACTGTAAAGTTAAACTTGTGCATGCCATGAGGAGCGGAGGTGTAACTCCATTCGTTCTTAATCTCAGTATTAGTTTGAGCTAAGTGGTCAGCTTCACGTTCCGGCCGCTTTATTGCAAAGGAAAGGACCCTCGATTCCCAAAGAATAGGAAGCCAGGTGGGCACTAGTGTTGGTGTGGACGCTTAGAAGAAGAGAAAAATTTCTTCCCACTACCAGCAATCGAACCACGATTCTTTTGATGTTTGTTTGTCCGTGCATCGTTGTATATGCGTAGAGAAGAAAACCAACTAGTTGCTACTGAATGGCTTATTGCACTTGTAATCTGCTCAACATGTTTCGGGCATTTACATGCCCATCATCAGGAGCTCGAGACTATACTTGTGTTATTACCTCACATGGTGTGTAATGCCTTGGTTGCTGGTGGTCGGCGGTCAGGTGCAGGGCAGCAGGCTATGCGTCCGGGATGAGGGAAGCTGCTTGAGCACCTGACCGCCGACCACCAGCAACCAAGGCATTACACACCATGTGCGGTAATAACACAAGTATAGTCTCGAGCTCCTGACGATGGGCATGTAAATGCCCGAAACATGTTGAGCAGATTACAAGTGCAATAAGCCATTCAGCAGCATCTAGTTGGTTTTCTTCTTTACGCACGATTCCTTTGTCGCCCAGCCCGTAGAATAGTCGCTGTACCGAACACGCTACCCCGGCTACGGGGTATGGTGTGTATATTTGAATTAAAATTTTTTGCAGTCTGAATTCATTTCATTAATTTCCACACAGCTCCTAATCTACTGCGTAACGAAGAGTTTATTCCTGTAAAAGAACTAAAATTATTTGTGTTACTGTCATCAGTACGCTGTGTATTTGGGGTAATGTAAACAGCTCCCAGTTTAGGAACAGTTTTGTATTATACACCTTCGACTGGAATCGATCTGAAAACATAAAAAATCTATAAAATTATAGTAATCAGCAGTAGAGTAACAGAGAGGTGACACGAAATAATTTACCAGGGGTTTTAGCCATTGTAATCTCGGCCAGCGAAACGACTGTCTGAACTGGTTGCTATATCCAGACCACACCGGCTATTACATATCTCTATTCATAGAACTATTTCTTCCTTTTATAGATAGAGCATAATTAAATATTTACAGAATTAACAGGCTTCCGGTGAGATTAACTGTAGATACACATCCAGATATTTTCGACATATACTTATTAGTTTATTTATTTATTTTGGAAGACCTGCGATAACACAGTATTTCTTAAGCAAGTGCCCCCAAATATGCTTGTTTGTTCATATCGATATATCCTCACAGATTTACAGATATGACAATCTGAATATTTCGGACGATTTACAGTAGATCATATATGGATACTTCCTATTTAATCGACTGACATTCTATATGACATAAAATTCCTGCATAAAATCAATTCAGCGATATCAAAATAAGGCCTACTAATTACTCCATCTGTGTCTGAACATTTAATTACTTCCACTTCGATTTGGTACCATTTCAGAGCCGTCGAGATAACGTAACCAGTCGACACCTCTTACACTTTAAAGTATGCAAGTGGGTTAAGATTTAATGCTTATTGAAGATGTAACTGCTGTTGGTGCAGACAGTTATTTGTTTGCAAATACTAGAGGTTTATTTTACCTACAAACTGAAGATGACTCCATGTGCAATGACTCCAAGATTTTCCTTCTGTTAGTCGCTCCTACATTGGTGATGGAATCGGAATTAATAGCCACTAGGCACTCGGTTGGATCAAATCCGGTTTGTTATATAAAGTGAAGAAAGAATAACTGAAGGAGATACAGCAGCAGTGAGATTTACTTTAAGCTGTATAAATTGCTTCAAATTAATTTCCTTCATTTGAAGGTTTCCTTTTCTTTGTGATATTACGCTATATTTATTTCTATATCAGCTATTCATATTTAGATTATTATCGATCATATTTCTTAAATCCTAACACCAACTTGGTCTTCCTACTGTAAAGCCTCGCACTTTTCAGCGATGAATCTTACACTGAATGAAAGGCATGTAATTGGAGTAAAACTAAAACCTTCTTATTTAATTTAACAGAACGTCTTGAAGCAGGTGTATCTCAGATTTCAGTTCCAAATGGAACTGATACGAAATGTATGTAGCTGCATGTATACTTACGTGAGAATGTGCAATACTGCAGGAGAACTAAGTATTTCCATAACTACGATCCACATATTTGAAAACGTTAATCAACGTTCTGCTTTCCGAAATGCAGTCTTTCATTTTCCCGTCATCTCTGAAACTTTACCACAATCTGACGACGCCTGCGGAAGTCAATAGAAATGGCAACAAAAGCGTTCTCATTTTGCGGCCAGGCCATGTGTTACTTCACGGCTGTACAAATATTTGTTTGTCACTAAAGCTATTACGCCCTCGAAGATAGATCACTCGTCCATGTGCTATGTGATGTTAAAATAAAAGCTGTTTTTTCAGTTTTTTTACGTTCATGGGGCCGTGAACCGCAATATATTTCTATAGTAAAACCAACCAGATGCACCAATGTCTCTAATTTATTTTATTTGGAGTAACACTCTACATGTTTCGGACGGTCTTTGCGTCCATCATCAGGAGTTCAAGACTGTACATACAGCAACAGGCATATGTCAAACAGATACTGCGGTCTGCTTGCTAGCGTTAACCCTAACAAGCAGTAGCAGTATCTGTTTGACATATGCCTGTTGCTGTATGTACAGTCTTGAACTCCTGATGATGGACGCAAAGACCGTCCGAAATATGTAGAGTGTTACTCCAAATAAAATAAATTAGAGACATTGGTGCATCTGGTTGGTTTTACTAAAGAAACAGTTTTTCGGTGTTCAGTGTAACTGTATACGTGTATGCATATGATATAGGAATTGGGGCGCACAATATCATACAGCAATAATGCGAGATTTTATGTTCTCACAGCATTATTGATGAAGTCTTCTGCAATGTTGCACCGCGTCGAGTGATCAGTAGTTACTGACATTTCGAAGTGACCAGTGTCATTTTATGAGGTTCAAGTAGTTCAAGACGGGTGACTGCTTGACGCTGAATCTGAAAGCACTATACTGTTTCGAAACATCGCTAACAATTTACCAGTCGGCGCGGCGCAACATTCCGGAAGACGTTAATCTTAAATATACCTCCAATCTGTATTATTTATTATATATTAAGGTGATCAAATAACGGGGGGTGAGATGTGCGGGTCACATAAAGCGTATAGGAAGCCGAAAAATGGGCACAAAATATCAGTTGGGAAATCAGAAAGGTAGATAACTCTTGAAAGACCTAAACATAGATGACCGGATAGTACAGTTTTTTATCTTAGTAATTAACCAACTTGATGCACAAAATTTTGTTTTATAACCTACAGGTGTGATGATACCAGACGCTGTATAATACAATTTTGACCTGATGATGAGCACATGGTGCTCGAAACATGTAGAGGCATGAAATGAACTCATTATAAAACAAAATTTTGTGCATCAAGTTGGTTAATTACTAAGATAAATATACTGAGATGCACGGTCAGCCAAACGTCAAAATTCGGATAGTACAGTGTTAAAACTGATATCAAAGAAATATTAAAGGATATGAGGGTGTATTTTTCTTGCTCTCGGTAGGTACCGTACATTATTGGGCTCTTGTGGAGGCAATAATTAACTATGGGTTCCATAAAGAATACAATTTTCTGAGTAGCTGAGTGTCAGTTTCTCACGAAGCACAGTGTCCCTTGCAAGGTGTTATGTCACGGCCCTTCCTCACTGTTCGTTGTGTGCAACGTGCCCTTCAGGTTAAAACACTATACTGTGTACGTTGTACAATGCGTGTATTTTAACTTAATTAGCTAACTTAAGGTCTTCAGTTAGTAGGCCTACGGTAAAATTCAAGGTTGATTCATTTCTTACGTATCGGAATTCCTCAAAGGACATCCAAAGGAAGTTCCGCTTCCTTCGTACAAGAATAATGCTTGATATAAAAGTGGGTTACAGCGCTTTCCTCTCAAACTAGCAATTCAAGGATTATGGGTAGTCGATAAGAACAAAAGAAGTACTTAAAGATCAAGGTGCTGTAATTTCCGAAATTTACACTATATCTTGTGAAGTGACATATGTTGATTCTTTGCCTGTGAAATAAGTCTTTACCATAAAAACGTAATTAAAGTGCTTGAGGTCGGACCTATAGATTGATGCGCTGTCTGGTGCATGAGTGAATGGATTAATGGATGAAGACTGATAAGTGGGAAATTTGGTCAGATAATTGTTACCAAATTTGCTTACGTTTATATGGAACTGGACAAGATAACAAAATTATTAAGGTCTTCTGGAATGTTGCAGCATGTAGTCTGGGAGACAGAAACGCTACAAGACTACAAGGTGCAACAACTCAAGAGACCGTAGCTTTAACATTCCCTGCCGTAAGAACTTCAGTTTTCGTGAATGATGTAAAGGATTGTCAAATATCCCGTACTATCACATAATACTGCAAGTGTAAGGAATGTTTCATCTTGTTATTTGACTGAAGATATGTTAAACAAAAATTTGTTTTACATGCATGTAGTGATGTGTAGACTGGCGTAGTGATTTGCGACCTTTATATTGTAGTAGATCTGAACAATATCAATGCCTGTCTTTTATCTGATCACTTATTTCAGTAGCTATTGGGCGACTAACTTTCAGGAATGTTCTCCAGGTCCAAAACCATTATATAAGTGAGCTCGCAGTTTCCCGATTCATAATCAGATCGCTATGCGATGTGGTTCTGAAAGTAAGCTCCTACTCCTTGATTAGCCAAGCGTTACACGCAGCAGTAGAGATATACTAGGAACATTACTGACGGGAGACAAAGCTGTCTGCCTAGTTGACACCTTAGTGTCACCTGTTATTTTCCTTCAGCATCCTGTGCAGTGTGTACAGACGAATTGCAAATACTTCCAGTGTTAGCGTATAACTGTATTGTTAAAAATGTAGTTGAAAATTTGGTCGGAAACTGTCACAAGCCTCATTTCTATCAACTGTTTCCACAGATGGCCTTTCCTTTGATCAGCTTCTGTACATTATATTCGTTAACGGGTTTCTAAAATCAGGATTTCACTGAACTTTCACACTATTGTCTTGAAAATTTATGGAAAGGCGGCTTGCTACATTAGGAGATGCTGATATATGGAGGTAATATTTCCAACAAAATTGAAGACTAATATCTACCGAGACGTTGATATATGTCACTGTCGTTTATTGCTGACATCTCTTGGCATATTTGTAAATAATAACGAAAATGACTGCTATGTAACGACAGAATAGCCACATGACGCTACAGTACGATGTCAGTCCTGGTTGCGAACGTGATACAATTCTCTCCTCAATTGAATATCCATCGGAAGGTCCGATAGTAGTTAAGATACTGGCCGCCCAGTAGAACTTAATCAACAGAACGCAGAAGATATATATCCAAGACGACAACCTACGCTGAGCTGAGTTACCCACCTCGCTTATCAAAAAAAAAAAAAACCCTCTGAAAGCTGAATAAATCTTTCACTCTTCAAGCAGACTGTGGTGCAAGAAGTCTGGGATGAATTCATGTTCCAAGAAAGACCAAGAGTCGCTGGTTAGAGGAAGAAGACTTACACCATTTGTTAGCACAACGTCCAGCTATGGAAATGGTGAAGACAATGGAAAGAGACTTTACGTACTGCTAGAAGAGCAGTGGAGTTGAACTTCCAAGTCTTTAGGGAATTTACGAGATTTCGAATGGTAAACAGTTCCCGACGTTTCCAGGCAGTGTAGTGCCTTCTTCACCTTCACGTGCAAGCAGCCCAAGAACTGGACTTGTTATTCAGTATCAGCTGTGTCTCGGCGAAAGAGTACTTCGCAACCTTCCGATACGTTCAGGGCGATCTGCTTGTTGGACACGTCATCCAGGATTTACAACTCCTCATCCAGGAAGTCCCAGTGAGACCATCTAAAACGCATTGAAGGTGACTGAAAGTACAGAAGCTGATTAGACTGTGAGCGCTAGGTCGCGAATAAATCTGCCACAAAAGGCCTGCTACAATTATCCGTGAGTTATGTATATTAATAAGGTGCCATGTAATAGAAGAAATTAGTGGAGGTTTGAAGGTGGGGCTGCATGCTTTCTATGTTTAAACTTCAGGAGTAGATGGTGAACTTCATTCCCCGCCCTTATAGACCATATAATGAACCCTTGGTACCAATCGAATGAGACGTTCGCTTTATAAACACAGTCTGTCAAAAAAAACACGAAGTTTTATAACACATTAAGAAATTTGCCGGTGATGGCCTAGTAATGAATTTTAAGTGATCCTATACTCTTTGACACCTCTTTAAAAAAAAAAGACTTACTGGGAAGAACTTATAACGCCTATTCGCAGAGTACAACCAACAAGATGCAACGTTTCACAATTTAGTTATTTCTCTAAGACGCTCTACATGTTTCGGATGGGTTTTCCGTCCATCATCAGTAGCTCAAAACTGCACATACAGCATCGCCTCAGCTCTTTGTCAGACCAATATTGCTACCTGCTGTTAGCCCGGCCAGGCTAGCAGCAGGTAGCAATATTGGTCTGACAAATACCTGACGTGACGCTGTATGTGCAGTTTTGAGCTACTGATGATGCACGGAAAACCCGTCTGAAACATGTAGAGCGTCTTAGAGAAATAAATAAATTGTGAAACGTTGCATCTTGTTGGTTGTACTCTGCGAATATATTAGCGATGCACGGACCTATGAATGTTAAATTTATAATGCCTACTGTAATTCGGATCTCTCTCAGTAGTTCGTGAGGCAAGTAGAAACGGTATGTTAGGTGAGTATAAAAGTAATGACACATTTATGTACATATTTTCACAAACACACCTTTCCATTAAGAGATCTCAGTTAAAATTTTGGGCAAGCTGTATAAATAAGATATTACATGTTTTTGAAGACTGACTTCTTCTGGGATGTAAGGCCGTGTAAATTAGTACAGGAAGTGCTGCCCCCATCTTTTACCTAACCTGAAGATGGATGCAGCATGTTCCTTCGAATCAGGTGGTACCCATCTGACCGAGATACACAGCATCACATCTCAGTAGAAAGCAATCTTCGCTCACCGTCGGGAGAATCCGAAATTTCACTATTAACATTTTCGTATAGTCTTCTCGCCGACAGATTCTCAAAAGGCTGTCGTGTCCTGCTGTGCCCTATCCTTCCTTACACTTTGATTTCTGGCAGTGCTTTCGTTCTGAAATAATGCGATACCCTTGTTTCATCTGTTGGACTTACTCCGGGAATAAAACATCTACAACTAATTGAAAATAAAGAAAGTGTGTCTGAGTTTTGGTGAAAGATGAAGATACAGGTGGGTTCCTTGGCAACTGGCGCATGGCAGCCTTCAAGTGTTTTCTCGGCCGACAGCGCATCTCAGCCAAGGCCGATATTGTTATGACAGGTTAGGGTGATGGCATGGCCACTACCGAGACGGGTCCGGAAGTGCATCGTGTTCAAACCCAGAACTGGTCTGAACATTCTTATATTCCTGTGTTTTCAACACAATTAGATAAACATAGCATGATTTGTAGAAGAAACTTTTTGAATTTTAGACAGATACAAAATGTATCAGCGTGTAATTGTGGGTTTAATACGCGCGACTGCTATATGCTTCACTTTTGGAACACGATCCGTAATACATAATACCCGACACATTGTCGGAAACATGAAAGGGAAATGTGAAGCATATCATCACATTTGTACTGGTATAAGTTTTAGATTCTTTGCTTCAACAACAACAGTTGTACAATTACGAATTTTGGCACCTGCAGTGGAAGGGTCTATACATTAATTTGCTCGTAAATATATTTCAAGAAGAGAGTAATTTTGAATTGTATGAAGAATGTCTGTAAAAAGAACTCGAAATTCCTAACTTAAAATTCGTTTATCAAATAAATGACGACGAATGAACAATTTTATTGGCACATTGTATCACTCCGACATGTTTCAACCCTCAAAGGGACATCCTTAATAACAGCCTTTTATTTACTCCCACGTCTTGCCAGTGGTCATTCATTCGGAATTTACGACTACATTTAATAAATAGTAATTGAATTAGTTGCCCTACTGTTGTCAAACGCTTGTCGGAAGGTACAGAAACATACAGAGATGAAAGTACGCTCACTAATATATCGTCACCAGAATACGGGACAAATTCACATTCTGTAAGTAGCTATTACATACTTAGAAATTTTGGAAAAAGTCCGAGTATTTGAGAAGAGTAAGAAGTCAAATTCACATTGCATTCATTGAGAAATCAAGAGTAGATTATATTTGAGGAATACTGACTCTAATTTAGAGGGGCTGGGAGAGCGTAGTGCTTATAGCAACTCGCTGTTGGCCGCAATATTTAGGGTTCAAACCCCGATGGGAGAAAGACGTTTTCTTTTCTCCGCACACGTCCAGACCGATCCTGGGCCAGGTGCCGGAACGTGGTGACGTGGCGTTGATCAACCACTACCGTCTGGCACCGACGTTAAGAATGAGCATATTTATTTCTCTACTCCCTCTCTGTGCCTGCCTGCATGGTGTGAGACACCTTTAATTTTATCTGACTATAACAGTTCAAAATCTGCTGCCTTCCAGATTTCTGTGACTCATCATATATAGGGCACAGTATAGACTACAACACACAACACTATTATTTTACCTGGTGTTATGTACGAGTGTAAAACTTTCTTAGTGTGATAGAAGATATGGGTTGTAGGTGTCTGACAGCATGGAGTTCATGTGAACAACTGGGGCTAAATGGAAGTCAATGGGTAAATTTAATTTTAATTGAACAATTTATATTCTTCATCAGATATTACAGTGGTCAAATCAAGGAGGATGAGAGAAGCCATGCATGTAGCACGCACTTTAGAGATAGGTAATACATACGATATTTTATTCGGACAAGCGTCATTTAATTAGCACACCAGCTAATGCACATACATAAATTTTTTTACATTAAAGCATTTAAAATCGCTCCAACATGTTTCGATCCTAAGATCATCATCAGGGAGCTACACTCTTTTTTTGTGACTTTAGCAAGGAACAGTGTAGCTCCCTGAAGGTGGTCTTAGGATCGAAACATGTTGGAACGATTTTAAATGTTTTAATGTAAAAAAAATATATACGTGCATTAGTTGGTGTGCTAATTAAATGACTGTACGAAATGCACGGTGCAACGATAAAGATCGGACAAGCGTATTGGAAGTCCCGGGCATAGATGGAAGGAAATAACGGACGTTAACGAAATTGGATGCCATGGCGTGCATGTCGTTTTTCTGGCTCAAGACAGGGTCCATTGTAGGCTGCTGTGAATACTATGAGAAACCTGCAGGTTCCGTACGAGATGAAGAAGTTCTTGACCATCTGAAACACTGATAGCTTCTCAAGAATAACTTTCTTGAAATTAAAACTCCCTAAATTTACGAAAAGAAGTTAGGCTGAATTAACAGTTTTTCCCAAACTTAAAAGGATCAGCATTGCAAACTACATTACAATGGCAAAACTATACAACAGTTACAAGGAATTTAGTGTTTTACACATACAGTCGAACACAACTACATATTTCGGCGCTATGTGTTGACCATCTTCAGGTTGTGATTTAACTTACAGAGCAGCTATACAAGATGTGTGGGGTGTTCTTTTAGGGTATTGGGGGTTGGGTGGGGGGAACGAGATCTCGTTGTTTCAATAGTGGGTACCATGACCTAGGCTGTTACGAGTGAATTATCATTAGTTGTTTATGTACATATGTCAAATTATGTTACTATTCTTATGCCAATACCCAAAAAGAACAACCCACACGTCTTGTATAGCTGCTCTGTAAGTTAAATCACAATCTGAAGATGGCCAACATATAGGGTCGAAACATGTAGTTGTATACCTACTGTACTACTAGGTGAAAATAGTTGTTTTCGAGTGTATGTGTAAAACACAAAAATTCCTTGTTATTGAAACAACACAACGGAGATGCACCTCAAAACTATACAACAGTTGTCAGCATTAGGCGTTTCTTTTTGTTCAGTACGGTTGAATGCATGGTCGGCGCAAAGAATGGCGTTGTAGTAAGCAGATACTCCGCACCACGCTACACTGGGCACCTGCACATGAGACAGCTGCTCACTGCAGACAAAGAACAGCTACGCCAGACGTTACCTAAATCACATTTATCAAGAAAAAATACTAATAATTTTAGGCACTTCTGTCTATACACATCGCAGGTGGCGGTTTACTGGTTACGTCTCTTGCGTCAGACCAAGCCATGGCAGTGGCTAATCTCTCAACGCGGAGGGCCAGGCTTCATCCCGTACCACTCTATGTCAGATTTTTGGAGGACAAAGTAAAAACTGGACAGGTTTTTCCCTCACACCTTCGGGTGTCTCCTGTCAGTATCACTCCAACAATACTCCGCGCGCATCCCTCTACCACCGACGCCACATATTCTTAGCAACTGTCGTCGTCGCTAAATAAAACGAACTAGAAAATAACTTACTTGCCTCTATTTGAGAGTTGCCGGTTTCGAATCTCGGTTCGCAGATCAAATAACATGAAAGACGGTCTTCGTGGTTTTCCTCAACTTTTCCAGGAAAATGTTGGAATAGTACCTTAATAGACCTCAAACTCTTCTTCCCAGATTTCTTCCGATCAATAATTCATAATCATTAAATATTTATCTATATACTTATTTGTTTTGTTGCAAGGCGATTTATTGCCGAGTTAATAAATAGTAATTGATAATAGATTATGGATAAGGGAAATGAAAGGAAAGTTATTGTCTGTGTGAAGTAAGCCTACTATTCTATCATTTTCCTGAAAGAACTGCAAGAAACTACAAAAACCTCAATCAGGTTAGCCAGTGTCCCGACCGAAATTCGAACCCATCACCTAAAGAATACAAGACAAAAATAACGCCGCTTCTCCCATCTTGTCTGGACAGTCATTGCGCCATTCGATATAAATTGTGCAATTCAAAATGCGTGGTTAAACAGCGGTATAAAAAATAAATTCCTTCCTACTGTCGCCTGTCATTCTACAGCTGCATTGTACGGTACAGTAATACCGCCATGCCTACTTCTTAACCTCGGAATATTAAACAGTACGTTAATGGTTTCTTGGGCAGCTGAATATTGTCACCTGGCCAAGAAATTTTCTGCTTTAAAGAAGCATAAAAATCGACACCTTGCTCAAAAGCCCGCTATTGGATACTATACTGCGACAACTGAAACCGGATTCTGGTCGTGGCAGAAAGTCTTAGCCATTCGAGATATTTTACGAAAATTTGTAACATACTAGTCTTCAAAGTGGAGGATTGTTTGGCCCAAAGATAACTCCCAAGCTGTAGAACAGCCTTTATTAGACATCCTGGTCTGTGACTAGTTTCAGTAGGCCGTGTGTTACACATACGAATATAATCTGTCTGTAGTAGACTATATCGGTTACCAGCGTCGGTTAGGACACCACTTAGAATACTGGAATGGGAGATACGGGTCTAAATCAAACCTATTACTTTATATTAACCCAGAAATTACGGATTTTCAACTTCATCTTGTTCATATCCGCGCATTAATTTTACTCTACCAAATAAATGCCGACGAATGCAAACTTATGTTATTAAAACACCACTGTATTGGCACACAATATCACATCGACATGCTTCAACTCTCGAAGAGCCATAATTTTAAGTTTCTTTGTTTTAATTCTAATGATCATCACTATAACCTTACTTGTAAATATGCTTTATTTGGCTTCCAGAATTTTACATCTGGTGACTCATTCTGTTGACCTTTCTGCTGAAATGTTTCAATCATATTCCCTGCGGTAAGGTTGTTATTCAACAACTATGGATGTGGACTGGATGCACTTGTCTCAGAATAGGGTCCATCAGTTATACACGGCGGTGAAGGTTCAGATTCCGTACATGGCGGGGGAATTTTTTGGCTAGTTGAGCCGTTTTATAGCAGGGTTGCACACATTTTTCGGATATGTAGAAGCCACCTCAAAATTTGGGGCACCATAGGGGTGATATGAAACATGTTCCGCACTGAGTACCCACATATATTAGGCACCATCGTACGAAATTTAGTCGATACGGCATCCTGGCACCCGGGATTTATGCACTCATGTTTTACAGGCTTCTGATGTATAACTGTAATCCAGGAGTTTATTAATCTTCTATTCTTCATTATTTTGCGAATGACAAATAACATTTTCCGGAATGTGAAGAGGGAAGGAAGCATGTAAGTCCAACATTACTTAGGCCTATTACGTATGGCTGTCATGAACGGAATTTCCTTCGTAATGCCAGTACCGTCCGGAAGATTAAGTCCACTATCTATTAGACACTTTGGTCAAGAGAGTAACTTGTGACACATCCTGTATCCTACAAAGTATTGGAAATTAATTTACTTCTCGAGGTCACCCCATCACGACGGTGACCCACTTGCCTGGTAAGACGTTTTCTTGATAGAAAAACAGTTCGTCTTCGCCCTTGTAAAGATTTGAAAGTACCGGCTTGTGAAAGTTGCAGCAAGATAACTGTCCAGAGGTGGAGGATGCTCTTTGACAGGCGGCCTTCGTATTCCAGTAATATACAGAGAGAGTGATGCTGTCCAGAGGCCCATGTCTCAAAACTTCATGCAAATGGTTTAGTTACAGCGAAGGTTGGACTATGTTGGTATAATTTACATTAATTAGATAGGTAGGCGTGAACAAAAGTTATCTGTCATATGCCGGTCTTGTATTTGTCCAAATGTCGCCGTCAAAATTTGTGTTGAATCTTAATTTTGTAAGACCGAAAAGTCGTACTAATCTATCAACTAAGTCAAAATGCAAAATACGATAATATTAGTAAAGTAAGAAAGAGCTGCACGTTAAGTACAGCTAGTTGTAAGTAACGACATAAAATTAAGATTAGCATGATTAATGTAAATGTTTCACAATCCGTACACACAAGAACTGTAATTTAAAAGAATCTATTTCAAGCTTTACGGCAGCTTTACTCTTATATAGTAATAAGTGAAATATTATAATAGTACAGCTTTTCTGATAGTCTTATATAGAACATGAAATTATAGACAGATTTTCTCTGAAATGAATCTCTGTGTTCATACAATAGTATAAACAACCAACTAGATGCAACAATAACAATTTATTAGTAATTTAAATCAGCTCAACATGTTTCGGGCGATAATTTCGCCCATCCTCAAGAGCACTAGACTGTGTTTACAGCTTGTGGTATGATGCACTGAAGAAGCAGACATCTTCTTCGGTGCATTATACCACAAGCTGTAAGCACAGTCTAGTGCTCCTGAGGATGGGCGAAATTATTGTCAAAAACATGTTGAGCTGATTAAAATTACTAATAAATTGTTATTGTAGCATCTAGTTGGTTATTTATACTATTGTATCAGAGATGCACGGTCACACAAACATCAAACTCTGTATCCATAGTTCTACTACCCCATTCTGTTTGAAGCACTTCCACGCAACAGCGCTTTTGGCGAAACACAAGTCTTAAATCGTCTTTTTCTCTCTCGCAGTGGATTGATAGTTGATGTCAAATGTATTCGATTAATTCGCTGAATTCATTTACGACTGCCCATTACTCTGTGGTCAATTAATGACATGATATGATATTCATTTACTGCAACTGAGTTTCCAAACGATGGCAGTGGTCGTTAAACTTGTACACAAATAGGAAAGAGACAGCTATATACAGAAGGAGGAACAATACACAAAAAAATACAAAAACACAGAATACACGGAATAGAACACAACATACAAAACAAGAAAACAAACATAAAAAGTATATTAATATAAGCTAAGAAGTTGAGTAGTGCAATAATATTTACTTAAAACTTGATATGCAGTCCTTGACACAAATTCTGTTTAGAAAATCATTGCAGATGGCACATACTTGTGCATTAACATGCTGTTTAATCTGTGTATTAACCGATCGATAATATAGATTTAACCGAGTACAACACTGGTGTGTGTAGGACATACAGTCAAGTTTCTTTACCAGTAACTAGCGCTGTAACGTACAGCCAATTGTTCTCATGAGTTTTATGTATTTTAATTCTAATTCTGCTTTGAAGGACATGAGACAACGTTTCATTTTACTTCGTTCATATTAATTTCTCATTAACTCATATTTCCTGGCTAAGTTCCGAATCGAATTTCCGTGGAAGTTCCAGTCCAGCTGTTCTCAGTAATGGAAAATAAACTGTTTTTGAGGAAGCTACTGAATGTTGCTACTGTTGCTGAATATTTGAAATTTGTTGGTTGTTATGCCCAGTTGACCGATAAGTAGTTACCGACGTTGGCAAGGATTGTATTCCCGTAATCTTCAGGGCCAAGCGGGGTAGCTGGACCCCAAAGATAAAGACACCGCCTTTCTTCAAAATGTCATTAACAGTTTACTAGTTGACACGGCGTAACCACCCACAAGATTTGAATCTTCAAGCTATTGTTTCTTTATTTTAGGACGCGTCTCGGCAGTGGCATGCTCTGCAACGGCCTGCTTGCAGCTTCCTCTGCTGCTTCCTAGTCTGCCAACGAACGTCCTTGCGACCATTTCTGGTGTGTTTCAGATAGCCAGCTGCGGGCATTGAAAGTGTTGAAAACTGCCAAACTTTCTCTACGCTATCAGGTTCTAAAATGTGTCCTCAAAAGGAATTAACGTTTCTTATATTCTTTCCATTCTGTTCAGCATCACAACCGTAAGGCGCACCAAAACGCCAATGTGTTTGTACGTTTGACGAAATGAAATTCGTATTTTGAACTTGCTGTAGTATATATATATATATATATATATATTTATTTATTTATTTATTTTAAAAAATATTTCACGTGTTTATTATTCCTAGTGTACAACAGTCCATAGTTGAACGCAGAGAGACAATTCGTTGTGCAAAGTTCACTTTTACACAGTAATTAGGTAGTGCCCTGTTAAGCTGTCGGCCACAATGTTGAATATACCGTTCAAGTCCGTCGTATTTCCGCTCATTCCTTACAGCGAAATTCCAGGATAATTAGTATCTCAAATTAAGCTACACCCTCTTCCTGCACACATCCTGTTCAGTTCATTAATGACCATCATTTAATCATTCTGTGCTACAAAAGCAGAAGGATTTTTGGATTGTTGAGAGATGTCAATATTTACACAGTATGTGGATGTCGAAGGTAAATAAACAAGTATGGATATGGAACATTGGTAGAGTGATGCTCCCTGGAAAAAATATAACCACTCTGGTATAGATTTGTCTGAATGTCACTTGTTCCGTCGTAAATCCCATGCGAACCGCCCTGGGAAAGAATCTGGAAGTCCGTGGTGAGAAGCCGGTTACTAACCAGACCTAAGATATATGATAAAAATGTTACAGACGCTTCTCTACTATTCTTACAAATAATTTAATAAGGTAATGCTGCAGTTCGTAATTTTCACTGTTCAGCAAGCATTAGTAAATTTATCATATGCAAAAGCAAGACACTCGTGGAATATTTGGCAAGCATGGGAAGACGAGAAATGCATATAAAATTGTAGTCGTTAAACCGAAAGAATAGAGGTCGTTTAGGAGTTGTAGACTTAAGTGATAGAATAATATTAAATTGGGTCTTAAGATAATAGGTTGTGAAGTTTGAGACTGGATCTAATTGGTTTAAGATAGACACCACTGACAGCTGAATCTGTTATTCGTGACAGCTGTATAGAAAAGGGCGGACACCGAGTGACCCAAGCGCTTCAACCGTGATCAATCTTTTGTGAATTCGTGATACTCGTATTTCAGAAAAAAAAAAGTTCATATACCTTCGTGTTTGGCAAAGTGCGGGGTAGTTCTTGGCGATCTGCTTTATATCATCTTTATATCATCTTCATAAGAAGTACTCCGTTATGCTTGTGTGTCCGGACTCATTATGCGTTGTATGGTCCGGGGATTGAATCCCGGTGGAGACATATTTCTGCACCTATCTAGACCGGCCTAGGGGCCCACTCAGCCTCCTGTACAATGGGTACCGTGTTATTCCCGGGAGTAAAGTGAACGGGGCATGACGTTGACCGCTCTCTCCCATCCAGCACCGGGGTTAAAGGATAAGTAGACCTATACCGCTATTCACCCTCTGGGCCTCTATGACTAGTGACAAGGTGAAATTTACATGTACCCTAGTCTGCTTGGACAGGAAATAGAATTCGTAGACTCTGGTTTCTCTTATTCCCTGCACTCTTGTTTGCACCACACAAGAAACCGTTTGGAACGAAATTAGACATAACTGGAAAAAACTACGTCAGACTGGAGCAGAGAAAGATCGATCGCAAGGTCTCTTGTTATCCGACTTCTTGTTTCTGTTTTCGATATAAGAATTGTGTTTATCCTTGACCGTATTATTAATGTATCTAGTCACGTGAGCTAATTAACTGAGGTGTGCCGACTGTCCACCAAGGTACAACATAATTGCAGGATGATGTTCGTTTGAAACGTATTTTAGAAGATTTACACATCAGAAGAGTTTGACACTTTTCGAGGATGACAAGAATGAAATATCTTTGTAAATAACCAACTTGACGCGCAATTCTTTTATATTTGTTTATTCCAATTCTCTACATGTTTCGAGCAACCAAGTGCTCATCATCAGGAGAGTCAATTGTATCAATACGACCTCTGGTATATGTCAATCTATGTAGATGACCGTGTGGTATGCAGGTTTAGATGGAACTCCATCTAAACTTGCATACCACACGGTCACCTACATAGAGTGACATATACCAGAGGTGTGGTATGCAGGTTTAGATGGACAGTGACATATACCAGAGGTGTGGTATGCAGGTTTAGATGGAACTCCATCCAAACCTGCATACCATACGGTCACTTACATAGAGTGACATATACCAGAAGTGTGGTATGCAGGTTTAGATGGACAGTGACATATACCAGAGGTGTGGTATGCAGGTTTAGATGGAACTCCATCCAAACCTGCATACCATACGGTCACTTACATAGAGTGACATATACCAGAGGTCGTATTGATACAGTTGACTCTCCTGATGATGAGCACTTGGTTGCTCGAAACATGTAGAGAATTGGAATAAACAAATACAAGAAAAAGAATTGTGCGTCAAGTTGGCTATGCACAAAGATTGTAATGAGATGCACGGTCAACAAAACATAAAAAGGATGAAATATGTTAGATGTGTATTACAGCTGGGGCGAATTTTCATGTACGAAGTTGTTGGTGTAGTCGTATATTTACCTTATTAACCTCCTACTGTCCGAGCAGAACACAGAAGTAAGTTCCTTGCCTCTAGTAACAATTTCCATAAATTATTACATCTAATACAATTTCTGTTTTTTCCAGCACTTAAGTCCTGTAACAATCGCAAAAGATTTATTACATATAATGTTAAACTAATGTGGATGACCAAATCAGAACAAGAGAGATAGACTTAAACAAACTTAAAAAGTAATCTTCAAGAACAGAAGTAGTGGAAGTACCGTATAACTTAGCAATGAGACGCGTTTGCGTAATTTTTACCTATTCAGCTGTCTTAGTAGTCTGAACACTACTTCGTTCGCAGAGAGCGATTTTATGGTAAATTTATTTCGTCTGCAACAATGCGATCCCAGTAGGATTTTGAGCTAACTATTTTTTGCAATTAAACTCAACAATATGTTCCATTTGTTTCATCTACCTGCGTATATCAACTATGTAAATTATTAACACGTTGCCCTTTTAACGCAACAGTGTATTTTTTGGTATTGTTGTGGATCTAAAAGCTTCACATAATATTTTTACACCCTAACCTATCCCAACAGTTTTAATACCAAGGCACCAGAATGTAGCGATTTTGTGGCGAATTTTTGTCACCGGCAACAATAAAACTAACTTGAGGCGCCATTTAAAGCGCCCGATGTGTATGTTCGAGTAGGCCAAGGCCCACCCAGGGCTGTAGAGCCGATGATGATAATGTATTTGTCCAATTGTAATAAAATTTGGATTTTCTATGTAGAGTTTCATGAAAGTCTCCAATATGAAACTTCACGAAAATCCGTCTAGTGAACGTGGAGTTCATGCGCGCGGATGGACGAACAGATGGACAAACGGACGGGCGTGAAGAAAGTAACAGACTCTCTTTTTTCGCGACATGCGAACGCGACTCAAAATGACCTAAAGTACATTGACTACAAACTTCATAATGAGACGAAAAATGTAAGAAAAATATTTCGGCTCAGAAATGCAGATCCAGATTAAACTAATGGTACCAGTGCGTAATATAACACTAAAGGCGACACTCAGGCACGGGTATTGAACAAGAAAACTGCAGATGAAATTTCTTTGAGAATGCTGGGTTTTACAGAAGTAGGCCACTTAAAGGATACAGGTATAAAGGGAATAACTGCAAGATGAAAACGCAGTAAGACACGAAATTTACTGGAAATACATATGTAAAGGACGCAGGTAAATGAATTATTACAGTTAATGTTATACTATGAACTGGCTAGGAAATAAAAATTAATCCCGGTAGGACTAATACACGTATGAGTTTGGACAGAACAGGCTTCACGACCCGAAACATGCATCTAGTTCTAGAAGAACACTTGTTACTCATTGTAGATGTTTTTGTTGCCACATGTATTTGAATATTATATTTCTCACTCTTTGTGGCATATCAGCGCAAGTTGGGCCTAGGACGTCTCGCTGCTGAGGTTTCTAGATCACACACAGTTAGACACACTCAAAACCAGCAGTACTGCTCTGAACAAATGATCAGCTTTTCACAGAGGCTGATACTTACACAACGCACAATAAACACAAGAGACGATCGTCCATGCCCTCAGCAGGATTTGAACCCGCAACCCGAGCTCTCAAGCGACCGCATACTTGCGCCTTGGGCCACATGGTCACCAGGATCGGCTTGAATTTGTATTTAACTCTAGACTAATATCTCTAGTGTTGACTGCGAGGAACTGACTTAAGGCAGAGACCAGTTGCTGTCTCTTGTGATCACGATGATGGACATTCGAGTTCCGCAGAAGGAATAAAATTTCTTGGCTCGCTGAGCTTCTCTTAGCGTCCATGGAATCCGTTTATCAGTAAATTAATTTGGTGCATCGTGATGTAATCTTATAACAGAAACCAACGAGATGCACTATTTATTTCTTAAATTTATTTTGGTAAAAATCTCTGCATGTTTCGGACAAATCCACTGTCTATCATTAGGAGTCTCAACACTGTATACACAACAATAGGTGTTTATCATGCTAGCATGAAAAATACCTATTTTTGTGTATACAGTGTTGAGACTCCTGATGATGGACAGTGGATCTGTCCGAAACATGTACAGTTTTTTTACCAAAATAAATTTGAGAAATAATGCATCTCTTTGGCTTCTATTATAAGAATTAATTTGGTCATTATAAATAGAGTTTGGCGGATACATCAGTATCAGTTCAAACACTGAAACCCTTTTACTCTGTGTCTTTACATTTCTGTTCTCCGTCATTCGCCATAATACAGGTGGGACTGCTGTGTAAATTATCACGACGAGAAGTTCCACATGTTACAAAATATCATGAACGAAAGGCTGTACTACGTTTAGAATAACTTTATTTTTATTGTGAACTAATGTATGAAACGAGATTGTAAGGCGCTATCTAGTAATCGCTAAAACAATACATTGTGTGAGGTAGGAATGGTTACATAAGTTCCGATTGTTGATACCATTGTTGAAAAGAGAATGGCCTACAGCGAGAAGGGACGTTGCTACATACCGTAATTGAGGTAGTACTGAATGTGATGGATTATACGTATTATGATACAGTGAAAACGTCCTTCTATTAAAGAGTGTGTTGTGATAAATGTCAGCACTGTATTTTATAAATTATGGTTCATTCGTAGAGGAAGTGATTTGCGTTGCTTTGAAAAGTAGCTTCTCAACTTAGAGGAAACCCGTAGATTCGGAGTGATCAACAACAGGGTACTGAGGAAGTCCTGGGTGCTACAAGGGAGGGATTAACAGGAAGCTGGAATAAACTGTTTTATGTTGAGCTTCATGTTTGTTCTCTTTTCTAATCATCATGGGAGTAATAAAAAACAAGGGGCATGAAATGGACGAGATTTTAAATGTATACAAAATTTTGGTCCGAAAAAAGAAAAGAGGAATTCCACTTCGGTTAGTGTTAGGGAATAACAAATGCGAGTCACTTTCTGCAGTACTCTTTCCCTGCTTCTGGAAACGCGGATTTGAGCTCAGAACTAAATATCTGGGTTAATGAGGTTAATTTTAAATTGAATCTCAAAGGAACAGGACATGAAAGGAAAAATTCGACCCTTGTGGCTGCTACCGTCTGCAATGTGAATGCGTGACTGCACGAGTTCGTTGCAAGCAGCGGCCAGGATGGTCCATACCTGGAGCGATCCATGTTATGAAAACCAACTTTTTGCGTTGTTTGTCCTCAGTTTATTTCGTCACTCGACTTCTTCATGTTTCGGGCATATTTGTGGCCCATCATCAGGAGGTATACTGTACATATACAGCAATTGGTACGTGTTGTGTTTTTCAGTTGACTGT
>Ga0123352_10000564_pt1 | contig 45052 bp, 45 predicted proteins | sample TergutLab28metaG_FD_89700 | JGI IMG/M metagenome (GOLD analysis project Ga0123352, IMG submission 89700) | Labiotermes labralis P1 segment gut microbial communities from Petit-Saut dam, French Guiana - Lab288 P1 | ecosystem: Host-associated > Arthropoda: Insects > Digestive system > Gut ... | reverse complement strand
TGATTAAGTTTGGCGCAACTGTTATAGATGTGGGGATAAATCGCTTTGAAGGTAAATTATACGGCGATGTGGAGTTTGATGGGGCGAGTAAAGTAGCAGGGCATATTACACCAGTACCCGGTGGAGTAGGACCGATGACTATTGCTATGTTATTAAAAAATACGCTAAAAGCTACAAAGTTATAATGAATAAAAAACGCATATTATCTGTGTCAGAGCTTACAAACTATATAAAAGGTGTTTTTGATGACGAACTTATTCTTCATAGTGTAGTTGTAGTGGGAGAAATTGAGGAGTTTAAGCAAGTTGGAACTAATACTTTTTTTACTATAAAAGACGAACATAGTAGGTTGTCGTGTTCGCTTTTTTCTTGCTATGAGGATATTCCTCTCGGTACTAAAGTAGAGATAACAGGAGCTGTCAATTTTTGGGCGAAAAATTCTAAAATTAGTTTTGTAGCTAGAGAAATTAAAAAAGTAGGCGAGGGGGAAGAGGCATTAGCTTTATTAAAGCTAAAAGCGACACTTCAATTAGAGGGGGTTTTTAGTAATAAAAAACAACTCCCAAAATTTATAAATCGAGTATTACTTATTACTAGTGATGCGGGGGCAGTTAGGCACGATTTTACCGAGATTTTATTTAATAGCAAGGCTAAAGTGGATGTAAAATTTTATCCTGTTAGAGTGCAAGGTGACGAGGCCGTGGCAGATATTATTAAAGCATTAGATGTTGTTAATAATAATGATATTGCAGATGTAGTAGTTGTTATGCGTGGCGGAGGCTCGGCGGGGGATTTATCGGTTTTTAACAGCGAGGGTATTGCTAGAGCAGTTAGTAGCTGTAGGGTGTTTACAATTTCGGCTGTTGGGCACGAAACAGATACAACGCTATGCGATTACGCTAGTGATCTTAGAATGCCAACGCCGAGTGCTTCGGCAAGTTTTGTGGCGGAAAAATTACTTAGTGTATATAATAAAGTAGTTACTTTAGGTTTATTGCTTGCGGAAAATTTAGATAAGCTGTATAATGCTAATTACGCAAGGGCGATGTTAGCCAGCTTTTCAGTTGAGAGATTTGCTGGTGATAGAATTACATTAGCAACAGCTAATACAAAAATGCTTAGTGCGAGACTTAACTTTGCTGTAGATAACTTACTTCAGGAAAAAGAAATGTTATTAGCTTCGTTATCAGTAAAGTTAGATAGTGCTAGCCCGCTAAAAATGCTTTCTAAAGGTTACGCTAGGATAGAAAAAGATAAAAAAGCCGTAGTAAGTGCCAAATATCTAAAGCTGGGCGATAACATAAATATTTTTTACTCTGATGGTAAAGTCGGGGCGAAAGTTATGGAAAAGGATTAAGGCTTGAAAAAGTTTTGGTTAAAATTGCGATAGTTGATTTTTTTAGCAATTTTTATGCAAATAGTTTTCGGGCAACAAAAAATATGAGTTTTGAAAAAAAATTAACCTCGCTAGAGGATTTAGTAAAAAAATTAGAAAATAAAAATCTTCCATTAGAGGAAGGAATTGCTTTTTTCGAAGAAGGGCTTTCTTTAACAAAGGAATGTCTAAGTTCTCTACATATTGCGAAAAATAGAATTAGTGTTATAAAAGAGGAAATGGGTAAGCTAATTGAAGAACCGTTAAATTAACTAATGAATTTTCAAAAATTATATGATCAAAAGGTTGAGAATTTTGAAACTCAACTAAGGCGAGTTTTCGCAGATGTTAAAGATGTTCCGGAGCTACTTTATAAAGCTATGGAATATAGTTTAATAAACGGCGGTAAAAGATTGCGTCCTATATTACTTCTTGAGACTTATAAAATGTTTGCAGGCGAGCCTAACGAAAATATTATAAAGTTTGCTGTTGCTATAGAATGTATTCATATTTATAGCTTAATTCACGATGACTTGCCCAGTATGGATGATGATGATTTTAGGCGAGGTAAGCCAACTAACCACAAACTCTTTGGCGAGGGTGTTGCGATTTTGGCGGGCGATGCGTTACTTAATCTAGCGTATGAACTGATTATTGAAGCCTCGCTTGCTAGTGAAGATTATAAAAAGTATCTAAAGGCTAGTAATTATATAGCTAAAAGTATGGGGGCTAGAGGATTGATTGCGGGGCAAGTTATAGATATAAAGGCGGGCGACACGATTTCTGGCGATACTTTAAAGTTTGTGGTTAGGCATAAAACAGGTAATTTAATTATAGCTCCGTGTGCTAGTGGTGCGATTTTAGGTGGAGCTAGCATAGAGGAAATAGAGCATATGGTAAATTTTGCCGACTACTTTAGTTATGCTTTTCAAATCAGAGATGATGTGTTAGATTACAACGACAAAGGCAAAAAAGATAATAACACTTCATTTGTAAACATATACGGAAAAAGTAGAGCCACGCAAACTCTAGGTGATAGTACGCAAAGAGCAATAAAAGTATTGAAACAATTAGAGGGTAAAAATACTAACTTTTTTAAGGATTTAGCACTAAAGTTTGCACTTAGAAAGCAATAGAAGTTAAAATAAATAATAGCTAAACGATAAATAAAACTGCTAAATTATAGGGGCGGTTAATGTCCGCCTCTACAATTCAGTTGGTTTTAATTTTCATAGATTTTTAATCTTAATGGATTACAAATACTTACATAAAATCAGCTTGCCAAGCGAGTTGAAAAAATTAACTCTAGAGCAAAAAAAGGAATATGCTTTAGAACTGCGGGCATATATAACGCAAACCTCTATAAAGTCTGGAGGACATTTGGCGTCGAGTTTGGGTGCAGTCGAGATTGCTATTGCACTTCACAGTGTTTTAAATTCTCCACAAGATAAAATTCTATGGGATGTTGGTCACCAAGCGTATGCTCATAAAATGATGACGGGCAGAGTAGAAGGTTTTGAGAATTTACGAACGGATGAAGGAATATCAGGATTTCCAAAGCCGAGTGAAAGTGAGCATGACGCTTTTATAGCGGGGCATGCTTCTAATGCGTTATCGGTTGCGGTTGGGCTAGCAAGGGCAAGTAGGTTACAAAATGAAAACCGCATGATCGTTTGCGTCGTTGGTGATGGGGCATTAACAGGCGGTTTAACATTGGAGGCACTTAATGATTTGGGTGCCAGTAACGAAAAAGTTATTATCATACTAAACGATAACGATATGAGTATATCAAAAAATGTCGGCGGTATGAGTAAATATTTTACTAAGTTAAGGATTGCTCCTAGTTACCTAAATTTTAAACAAAAAACTCGTCGTGTTGTATCAGCGATACCATTTATTGGGCATGGCTTATTTAAGTTCTTAGACAAAATCAGACGAATTTTTAGTACGCTTGTCGGCACAAATAAAATGTTCGAGCAGTTGGGGATTAGATATTACGGTCCTTATGATGGGCATGATTTGGGCAATCTTACAAAAATGATTTCTCAAGCAACTAGCATAAACGGACCAGTGTTACTACATGTAATTACTAAAAAAGGTAAAGGTTTTGAAGATGCTGAAAATAATCCGAGTGCATATCACGGGTTAGCACCGTTAGGTGAAAAAAGTGAACAAAAATTTTCGGATATAGTAGGAGAAACGCTCTGTGAATTAGCAAAAAACAACGATAAGATTTGTGCCATTACGGCGGCTATGGCGCAAGGTACAGGTTTAGAGAGCTTTGGTGAGGCATATAATGATAGATTTTTTGATGTTGGTATAGCAGAGGGTCACGCTGTAACACTAGCAGGCGGTTTAGCTAAAGGCGGGCTAAAGCCGTTTGTATGTCTATATAGTTCGTTTTTGCAAAGAGGCTACGACCAAATTATTCATGATGTTGCTATAGATAATCTACCGGTAATCTTTCTAATAGATAGGGCAGGAGTTGTGGGTGCAGACGGAGTTACTCATCAAGGAGTATTTGATTTATCTTATCTATTTAGCATTCCTAACCTGACTGTGCTTAGCCCAAAGGACGGCGACGAGTTAAAAGCAATGATAGAGTTTGCGACGGAGTTTAATGCTCCGCTAGTAATAAGATACCCGAAATCATACGAGAAAAATTATGGTTTTGCAACAGAGTTTGAAGTTGGTAAGTGGGAATCATTTCCGTTTGTAGAAGGTTTTGGAGAGGATAGCCAAGAGAGAGATTGCGATTACAACAAATATATTTTAGCTGTAGGTAATCGTATGTTAAAACTAGCAACTGGAACAAAAGGTGCGTGTATTATAAATGCTAGAAGTGTAAAGCCGTTAGACAAAGAACTTTTAACAGAGATAGCAAAAGAAAATACTTTAATAATAACTCTAGAAGATAATGCTCTAAATGGTGGTTTCGGCAATAGCGTACTAGTATTTTATAATAAAAACAATTTAATCAAACGAGGTATGCGTATCATAACATTAGGTTTATCAGATAATTTTATTCACACTCACAATATAGATAAAGCTTTTGCTGATAATAATTTAACTAAAGAGTATCTACAGAATATAATAGATAAACATTAGGATAATTTATGAATTACGAAAATAAAATAAATAAAACAGTACAAAATATACCGCCTAGCGGAATTAGAAAATTTTTCGATATAGCTTCTACTATAAAAGATGCTATATCACTTGGAGTGGGAGAGCCGGATTTTATAACGCCAGATTATATTAGAGAAGCTGGAATAAAGTCTATTAAAGAAGGCAAAACAGCATATACTTCCAACCAAGGAGAGTATGCTTTGCGTGTTGCAATCAGCGACTATCTAGAAACTCGTTTTGAAGTAAGCTATCGTCCAGATACGGAAATTTTTATTACAGTTGGTGCCAGTGAAGCTATAGACTTATCACTTAGAGCAATTATAAATCCGGGTGAAGAAGTGCTTTTAACAGATCCTGGTTATGTTAGTTATGCTCCAAATATTACTCTTGTCGGAGGTGTTCCCAAACCTATAAAAACAATTTTCGAAAACAATTTTAAGTTAACTCCCGAGGCATTAGAAAAAGCGATTACTAAAAAAACAAAGGCGATAATTTTGTCCTATCCTTGTAACCCAACGGGTGCTATAATGACTAAATCAGAGTTGCAAGTGCTTATTCCTATAATAAAAAAGCACGATTTATTAGTTATAGCAGATGAGATTTATGCAGAATTAACATATTCCGGCATACATACCTCAGTGGCATCGCTGGAGGATATGAAAAACAGAACCATATATATAAGTGGATTTTCTAAAGCATTTGCTATGACGGGCTGGCGGATAGGTTATGTTGGTGCCCCTAAAGAGATTATGGACGCTATGGTTAAAATGCATCAATATACTATAATGAGTGCCCCTACAGTGGGTCAATATGCTGCTATTGCTGCTTTAGAAGAGGGCAAAAAAGAAGAATTTATCACAGTTAAAAAAATGCGGGATAGCTATAATGAGCGTCGTGTATTTGTAATTGATAGCTTTAATCGATTGGGATTAACCTGTAATTCGGCAGAAGGAGCCTTTTACGCTTTTCCATCTGTTAAAAGCACAGACTTAACAGGCGATAATTTTGCTGAAAGATTACTTTTAACCCAAAAGGTGGCAGTAGTTCCTGGCAGTGGCTTTGGAGCCGAAGGCTTAAACTATATTCGTGCTTGTTATGCTACAAGTATGCAAAACCTAAAAACCGCTGTGCAAAAAGTTGAGAGTTTTTTATATGATTTGAAAAGATTGTAAAATAGTTTTTTTATTTGACTTTTAAAATCAATATATTATAATGGTTTTGTTGAGCAAATAGAGTAATAAATTTTAATTAGTATAGCTTTTACTCAACAGGCATATAATTTTATTTTGGAGGGAGATCTTGAAAAACCTTCGGCATAACTAAGAAAGCGGATTGCTTTTAGAAGCCTTTATGCGAAGAATTTTCGGACAGCAAAAAATTATGATAACAGGAAATCCAGCTCTTGGGCGAATTTCTAGAATGAATGAAGGTGTAGCGGTAACAGAAACGGCTACTTATGGCGGCATTGCTAGAAAGAGTATATTTTTAGTGTTATTAACCTTTATTAGTGCGATTGCTTCTTTTATAGGTTTTAGCTTTATGGATATTTACGCTAATTTTAACCTAATAATAGGACTACTTATCGGTAGCGGTATACTTACATTTATATTAGGTTTTGTAGCAATACTTAATCCTAATGCCACAAAAATAGCAGGAAGTATTTATGCGGTATTGCAAGGTCTTACGATGGGCTTTACGGCACTTATGGTAACATATTGGGGTTTTGGTGGAGAGGTGTTTTCGGCACTACTTGCTACAATCGGTGTGTTTGGTATTATGATGATACTTTACTCAACTGGAATAATTAGAGTTGGTAGTGGATTTAGAAAGTTTATGATTTCGGCTCTTATCGGCATGTTGTTTGTTAATTTAGTATTGTTTTTAATAGCACTTATCGGCGGTATTGGTGGTAATATGTGGATGATGTTTTTTGGTAATGGTCCTTTAGCAATTGGTATAAATGTGGTTATGGTAATTTTAGCATCGCTTATGATACTATTAGACCTAAATCGTATGACAATGATAGTACAGGCAGGACTAGATAAACGCTTTGAGTGGGTAGCTAGTTTTGGACTGCTTATAACACTAATTTGGTTGTATATGGAGTTTTTACGATTATTTATAAGGATAGCCAGTAGAAGTAGATAAAAATGATAATATATACAAAACATCCCTTGCTTGTTTTTAAGTGAGGGATGTTTTATGTTTTTTATGAAAGATATTTATGAAAGATAAAAGTATTAGGCTGTTTTTATTTTGGGGTTTACTATTATGTAAACAATATCACTTAAAAGAACACCTAAAATAGTTAGCATCGCTAAAAAGAGATTAAAGCCCATTACAAAATTAAAATCGCCCGCCATTAGTGCTCTAAAGGCGGCAAAGCCAATTCCTGGTAGCGAAAAAACAATTTCCACAAACATAGTGCCGGCAAATATTGTCGGAAGCACACTAGCCATAAAAGTAGATAGAGGGATGGCAGTATTTTTTAGTGCAAACTTATTTATAACGGTTTTTTCTTTAACTCCCATTGCTCGAGCAGTTCTTATGTAGTCGCTATCTAAAACTTCTAGCAGATTTGCTTTAGTATGTCTGGCTAGTGTACCAATATTTAAAATGGCGATTGTAAACACAGGCAAAATTAAATGCCAAATACGATTAAAAAATATAACTGTGTTAGAAGTACCTTCAGGCAAATTGCCCGAAATTAAACCGAAAGAAGGAAACAATCCTAATTGAATCGCAAGAAAATGAATGATAATAGCTGCTATGAAAAATGCAGGGAATGCTGTGCTAATCAGTACTAAAGTAGAGCTAACTATATCAAACTTAGAATTTTGTTTTGTGGCACATTTTATTCCTAATGGTATTGCAATAAGATAGGCAATAGTTAAGCCTAAAAACATTATAAATGCTGAAATTCCAATATGTTCTAATATAGCCGTGCTAACAGGCTGTTGAAACAAAAATGAGAATCCGAGATCCCCTCTTAGAATATTTCTAAGCCATGTAAAATAACTTGCAAAAAAGGATAGGCTTATTCCACGAAGCAACATAAGCATAAGCACAATACTGCCGTATAAAATAAATGAAAAGGCAAGTAAAATAAATGCACTTATAATTAGTCTTTTTATAATTTTTTTTACCATATTTTTCTAATTAGCTATTTGCTATTTAGGAATAGCAAAAAATATTTGAATAACAAAAAAGGTGGTTCGAAAAAACAAACACACCTTTGTGCAATCTTAGGATATAAGATAAAGTATTTCTCTGGATTTGTCAATAGTTTTTTGCTTGTCATAAGGAAGAGCTATGTGTTAATATTAACTTTGTCGCTTTAGCAATAAGCGAGGAGTAAAAAATATGTTATCAGTTAATAATGTAAGTCTACAGTTTGGTAGCCGAGTGCTTTTTGAAGGAGTAGACATTAAGTTTACTAAGGGCAACTGTTACGGGATTATCGGCGCTAACGGGGCAGGCAAAAGTACATTTCTAAAAATTCTTACAGGCGAGATAGAGCCTAATAAAGGTGATGTTCATATCGACAAAAGCGATAGAATGTCGGTTTTAGCACAAAATCAACATCTTTACGACCATTTTACGGCGTTAGAGTGTGTGTTGGCGGGGCATAAGCGTTTATCAGAATTAGTGTTAGAGCGAGAGGCACTTTATTCTAAAGAAGATTTTAGTGATGAGGACGGCATTAAAGCAGGTGAGCTAGAAGCAGAATTTGCAGAACTTGGTGGCTACGAAGCTGAGAGCAGTGCAGAAGCGCTGTTAAACTCACTCAAAATTGACTCAGATTTATTTCATCAAAAAATGGGCGATATCGACCCTAAGGTTAAAGTTAAGGTGCTACTAGCTCAAAGTCTTTTTGGCAAGCCCGATATTTTGGTGCTGGATGAGCCTACAAATAATTTAGATCCCAAAAGTGTTAAGTGGCTAGAAAATTATCTTTACGAACTAGAGGATAGTATTATTATAATTGTTTCGCACAATAGGTATTTTCTTAACCGTGTTTGCACTCATATTTGCGATGTGGATTTTAAGAAAATAAATATGTTTGTAGGAAATTACGATTTTTGGTACGAGACAAGTCAGTTGCTTCAAAGGCAAGCTAAAGAGGCTAATAAAAAGAGCGAACAGCGAGCTAAAGAATTAAAAGACTTTATAGCTAGATTCTCTGCTAACGCCTCTAAATCTAAGCAAGCAACAAGTCGTAAAAAGGAGTTAGAAAAACTCGAATTATCTGACATTAAGCCTTCTAACCGTCGCTATCCGTTTATAGATTTTAAGTACGAAAGAGAAGCGGGCAATGAGATTTTAGAAGTAGAAGGCTTAACTAAAAAAGGCTTTTTTAAGGATGTTAGCTTTAAGCTAAAAAAAGATGACAGGATTGCGTTTATTACTAGCAAAAGTCCCGTTGTTAGTATGCTGTTTGATATTATTATGGGCATAGAAAAGCCCGATAAAGGTTTTGTAAAATGGGGGCAGACTATCACAACAGCTTATTTACCTCAAAACTATGACTACTATTTTGACGGAGTGGATTTAAATTTGGTGGAATGGCTTGGGCAATACAGTAAAGAAAAATTTGAAGAATACTTGCGTGGTTGGTTAGGCAGAATGTTGTTTAGTGGTCAAGAAGCATTAAAAAAAGCAAAGGTTTTATCAGGTGGTGAAAAGGTTAGATGTATGCTTTCTCGTATGATGCTTAGCGGTGCTAATTTTTTAGTATTTGACGAGCCTACAAATCACTTAGATTTAGAAAGCATAACGGCACTTAATAAAGGTATGCAAAACTTTAAAGGTGGCATTATGTTTATTACTCACGACGAAGAAATTATGAGTACCGTTGCCAACCGCATAATAGAAATAGAAGATACTAAGGTATTAGACAGAGATATGAGTTATGAGGATTACTTAGAGTTATAAAAAATATAAAAACAACAGAAAATCAATTGATGAGATGTTGCGAGTAATATGTAGTAATATGTAATAGTAAAGTTGTCTTTAGTTTTAGGGGCAAGTAATTCTAAGGAACTAACAATCAGTAATTGATAAAAAACATCAAAAGTATGATTTTTCTACTCTTGATGTTTTTATATTATTTACTTATTTAGTTATGCAATATTACATATTTAATTTGCAATATGATTTGCTGACATTTGCTTAAGTAACATTGGTATAAAAGTAAATGTAAAGATAGCCAACAGTAGATTTGCTAGCGGACTAACATCTCTAGCACCAGCCTTAATTAATCTAACCGATGCAGCATAATGCCAATATAAAGCATATATTCCAAATGTAAATAACATTAGTAAAATATGTAATCCTACACCTGCACCGTCACCGGTGGTTCTTTTTAATTCTGCTTGGAACATAACTGTCCATACAAAAGCATAAATACCAAAAGTGATAAAAGTAAATATCACCATTAGAGCGATTGAGCGTCTTTTCATAAGTTTAAGTTTACTCCTTTAATATATATTTTGCAAAAATCAATATACAGATGTGCCACAATTTAAGCAATATATTCAGTATATTCAAAGTTAAAAATTCTGTCAAATAAAAAGATACTTAATTTTTATAAAAACAATAAAAAATCAGTTGCGATTTCCGTGGCTACCTCGGATTTTTGAAAGATGTTTTCTTCCTAAAGTTTAATTTTTTTATCGTTTTCTTCCGCCAAGTTGGACAAATTTTGTTCTCCGTGGCGGATTTTTAATTGGTACGGGGGTGCAGAGAAGTTGAAAAAATATGCCACAATGTGAATGAGAGGCTTTAGCGAGGTTTTATGGCTTGAAGAGTTTGATAAAATAGTTTGAAATAAATAATAAAAGGTGTGATTTTTTGCTTGACATTATGTCGCAAATATATTATTATATACGAGCATATGTCAAGTGCTTTAGATTTAATTATGCAGCTTGCTGCGGAGAATAACGGAATTCTGTTTGCGTCGGATGCAAGCAAGCTAGGGATTTCAAGAGAGAGCTTGCGGCAGGCTAAGTTGGCGGGGCTGATTGAGAGTGTCAGTCATGGTGTTTATGTCACTGCCGAGACCTTGCCTGATGATGCTTTTATTTTGCAACGCAAGTATGATAAGGCTATTTTTTCGCATGAGACGGCAGCCTATTTTTTGGGGTTTACAACACGAGACCCGTTGGTGTTCTCGGTGACAGTGCCATCGGGGTATAATTCAAGACTTCTCACTGACGGCAATGCAAAGATTTATTATAGCGCCGAAATCAAACAAGAGGATATTGTTGTTACAAAGACTATGTTTAATAGAGAAGTGAGGTGCTTTAATATTGAGAAAACTATTGTCGATTTTTGCTCCGGTAATTTCAAAGGGGATAAGGATGTGGCTTTGGAAGTTATCAAGGCGTATGCTCGTTCTAAAAACAAAAATATTTCAAAACTGATGAGCTATGCTACGACAAAAAAAGCCAGAGACACAATCAGGGGATATATGGAGGCACTTTTATGAAAACATCAAGGCAATTAAACGATTTAATCAAAAACCTTTCAAGACAAACTGGCATTAACGCACAGGTTTTGCAAAAGCGATATTTTATTGAGAGATTTTTAGAGAGAGTTTCTCTTTCGGAGCAAAAACAAAAATTCATCATTAAGGGAGGCGTGCTAATTTCTGCCCTTGTAGGAATAGCCGCCCGTTCCACAATGGATATTGATATTACAATCAAAAGAATGCCGTTGCATTTAGAATCTGTTGAATACGCTGTCAAGAAAATTATTGCCATTAAGATGGATGACAATGTTGAATTTGTTTATAAGGGAGCGGAGAATATTCGGGACGAAAGCGACTATGAATGCTTTAGGGTAAGCCTTGATGTTATCTTTGACAGGGTGCGTGATAACATCAAGCTAGACATTACAAAAGGCGATGCAATAACTCCTAAAGAGATTGAATTTGGTATTGAGACGATGCTAGATAAACGGAAGATTGAGTTATACTCATATAATATCGAGACGGTTTTATCAGAAAAAATCGAGACCATTTTGTCAAGAAGTGTTTTGAATACCCGCATGAGGGATTTTTATGATTGCTACATCATTGATAAAATGTATCGCAATAAAATTGATGTCAAAACATTTTATGCCGCCATTTTAGCAACGGCAAGCAAAAGGGGCACGGGGCATATTTTTGATAATACGGAAGCGTTAATTGGCGAAATCAAAGCAAGCACCGATTTGAAGAAGCTATGGGACAACTATTCCAAAACTTATCCGTATGCCAAGGATATTTCATTTGAAGATGCAGTTGCCTCAATAGAGAGTTTGTTTAGTGCATATAACTCTAAAATATATTTAGAAAAGCTACGAAAAGCAAAAAAATTGCTTTCTATGGGCAGAGAATTAGATGGCGAGCTACTTACTGAAATACTAACCGAGCTGGAGGATAAAAAGTAGATAAGTAAGGAGATTTCGCTTGTTTTTTATAGGTTTATCTGCTACAATATTTATTGTAGGCGACTATACACACTATTCTAACGGAGATAAAAATATATGGCTAAAAAATATGGAGCAGGCGAAAAGGGTCTTTTGTACTTTGCGAGGAATCCCGCATTCCCACATTTGACTAAAATAGGCAAGACAACCAAACTAGAGGTTGTGGATAGGAACTTGTCATCGAGCAATGTGCCTGATTTATATGATTATCCGGCCATTTTTGAATGTGAAGATGTTGATTAGAGGATGAAATTCATAGACAGTTTGCAGATTTTCGTCATTTTAGGTCTAGCGGTTCAAAGACAGAGTTTTTTTGGAGCGGTTGTATAGAAAAAGCGATTGAGAGAGCCGAGACATTAAAGGGCACAAAAAATGTAACCGAGAGAGAAACTGACAACGAAGAGATAACAGATGAGACGGGTCAAGAAAAGATTATAAGACGCCCCAATAAAGATTTTTATTCTATGGGATTAAAAGATGGGGACGAGATTTATTTTATAAAGAAGCCAGAAGTTAAGGCTATTATTTGTGGAGCTAAGGCAGTAAAATATAAAGGTGGCAAGCCTATGACCATAACGGCTTTAGCTAAGCAAATATTCAAAGACTATAATCTAGGTATAGCTTATCTTGGAGGGTTTGAATATTTTTCGTACGATTCAGATGAAACCCTTTATAACAGATACAATAGAATGGATGTTGACGGAAAACTTTATAGACCGCAGGACTAAATAGGTTTCAATACGAGCACAATCATTTGTCCTAAATTTTGTTTAGAAAAGGGATAAATAATAGTTGCTATTTATATGGTAGTTATGATATAATTCTCTTGTGTAGAGGTATCTCTATGCGAGAGGATTTTTTTGTGCAGGATAAAAGTATTCCAAACAATGGTCTTATAAGACTTACTAATATTAAATTTGAAGAAAACCCCGCTATATTAAAAATGGCGGAGGAGGCTCGTGTTGCAATTGAGATACTCAATTACGAATTAAAGAAAAAACCATCGCTGGAAGTGTTTCTTGACACACTTTACATGCAAGAGGCGAGGCAGTCTAGCAGCATTGAAAATATTGAGACCACTAATGACGAGTTATTCAAGGCGGTTCTTGGCGTTTTTGATTCAGAGGAAACTAGAGCGGTGCACGCCTATACTGATGCAATAAAATATGGCAGCAGTCTCTTAACTCAAAAAGAGATGTTTAACCGAGAGGATATTGACCAGATGCAAGCATTGCTTGGCATTAGTGAAACGGGAGTGCGGAAAAATAGCCCGAAAATAGAAACATCCCTTACTCGCATAGTCAACAAAGCGACAGGAGAAATTGTTTATACCCCGCCACATGGCGAAGGGGTTATTAAAAACCTTTTGGATGATATGTTAGAGTTTGTTTATAGTGATGATATTTACACAATTCATCCGCTTATCAAAATCGCTCTTGCACATCAGCAGTTTGAAAAAATTCACCCATATAAAGACGGTAACGGACGCACGGGACGGATAATCAATATTTTGCTTATGGTGCAAAAGAATTATTTATGTGCACCGATATTGTATGCAAGTAATTTTATCAACACGCACAAATCAGAGTATTATCAATTTTTGCAGGATTGTGATGACGGTGATTATGTGCCATTCGTGGAGTTCACGTTGACTAGCTTTTTGAAGTCAGCACAAAAAACGCTGTCGCTGGTTAATGCAATATCTGCAAAAGTTGATGGGTATTCTACTACAGAATACATCAATGAGGAGCGTGGTTTTAAGGGGCATACGGAGTTGATTAAAGGCATTATTAAAATAATGTTTACAAAAGTATATTTTACTAGAAAGGATTTAGAGATTGTAATTTGTGTTGATAAAGCTAGTGGCAAGCCAAAAATAGAAATGCCCAACAAGAACACTATTACAGCATATTTAGAAAACTTTAAGAATGCAGGGCTTATAGAAGAAGAAGTAATGGTTGGCAAAAAGGGCAACCCAAAAATATTCAAAAATGTGGAGTTGATTCGCATCATCGAAGAGGAAAACAATAATGACTAAACCAATGATAAAGAATAGACCAGAGCTTGATAACAAGATTAAGCATATTCTAAAAAGCGTTGCGAATAAGCTTCGTGGGCTTTATCTAAGCGAAAAATATGGCAATGTAATTATACCTTTTTGTATATTACGCCGCTTTGATTGTATGCTGGAAGAAAAGAATGAAGAGATAAAAAAAGCCTTAGAAGTTTTTGCTAAGTTAGAGTCAAAACAAAAAGAAGCCGCTATTATGAAAAGATGCGGTGTGCCTTTTTATAATTCTAAGTGCATTACTTTTAGTGACTTATTGGGTGACATCAAAAACATTAAAATAAATTTTGTTGAATATATAAAAGCATTCAGCGAGAATGTCCAAGATATTTTGGACAATCTTGATTTTCAAAAAGAAGTCAAAAATCTATCAAAGGGTAACCATTTGCTAGAAATGATACGGGAGTTTGCCGATATTGATTTTAGTTTAACTTCTGTTGACCAACATAGTATGGGATATATTTTTGAAGAGATTATCCGTGAATACAAAGCCAACGCCGAGGCGGGCGACCACTACACCCCGCGCGAGATAGTTGATTTGTGTATTGATTTAATTTTAGCCGAGCATGCGGAAGTCTTTGGTAAAAAGGATAAAATTATAGAAGTGTATGATGGCTGTTGCGGAACAGGAGGAATGCTTTTTACCGCAAAACAACGGGCGAGAGAAAGGCTTGGTAAAAGTGATGATGAGGTAGTCTTGTTTGGGCAAGATGTTAATCCCGATGCTTATGCTATCTGCAAAGCAGAAATGCTTATACGAGGCGAAGACCCATCTAATATAAAGTTGGGTAGCACACTAAGCGAAGATTTTTGGTTTGATGATATGCGAAAGTTTGATATTTGTATAACCAACCCACCCTTTGGAGTGGAGTGGAAAATCGACCAAGAGCATGTCAAAAGAGAAGCGGAAGAGCAATTAGACCCACGCACTCGTTTTAAGCCTAAACTGCCAAGAATAAATGACGGGCAATTACTCTTTATGCAAAATATGTTACACAAGCTAAAAGACGATGGGCGTATGGCAATTATCCATAACGGCAGTCCATTATTTAGCGGTGATGCCGAGGGTGGCGAAAGTGAAGTTAGACGCTATATATTAGAGAATGATTTGTTAGAAGCTATTATCGCTTTGCCCGAGCAAATGTTTTATAATACAGGCATAGCCACTTATATTTGGATATTATCAAAGAATAAGAGCACAAAGCGAAAAGGTTTTGTGCAGCTTATCAATGCTAACTTGACTAAGGAAGATAATTTTGTGGGTAATGGACAAGGATTATTTTGGACAGACCTAAAACCGAAATCACTAGGTAACAAGCGGCGTGAAATTAAAGAAACGCATAAAAGCGACATCATAACCATTTATCAACAAAACAAAGAAAATGACTTTTGCAGAATATTTCCGAATGCTTTTTTCTTTTATCACAAAGTATTTGTAGAGCAGCCTATGTTGGATGATAAAGGCAACTTGCAATACGACCGCAAAGGCAATCTAATAATAGACAAGAAAAAAGCAGATGTAGAGAATATTTCCTATAGGGCAGTTAGCAAGGACGGAAGTTTTGTGTCAGTTGATATAGATTCATACTTGCAAACAGAAGTCGCACCTTTTGTGCCTAATTACACATATGATACAGCCAAGACCAAAGTAGGGGTAGAAATACCTTTTACACGATATTTTTATAAATACACACCACCTAAAAAAAGCGATGATTTACTTGTCGATATAAAAGCACTAGAAGCTAAAATTGCTCAAAGTATGGGGAGCATAATAGGAGGTGGCGATGGCAAATAAGAAAACAGCTAAAAAAATAACAAAACCGCAACAAGCTCCCAAGCCCAATCCGTTAAAAGATTATTACATTGCCTATATTGATATTTTAGGTTATGTGCAATTTTTCAAAGAATATCCAGAAAAAGTTGCAGATTTTCTAAATGATATTCACACAGTTGTTAATCAAGTTGCTCTGCAAACAAATCAGCTTAACGCAGTTGTAAATATGATTGAAGCTCCGTTTGAATTTAAGTATAAGATTTTTTCGGATAATTTTTTGTTTTGTCTTGAAGCTCTTGATAAATCCGAATTACCTAAAGATTTTGATAGAATATTATTTTTGTGGTACTTAAAAATGGTTGCCGAGATACAGGCGATGTTTGTAACTAAGTATGGATTACTTGTTAGAGGTGGAGTTACCAAAGGGCAGCTTTCTTTTAACGATGATTATATTTTTGGGCAAGGATTAGTTGATGCGGTTAATTTAGAAAAAAAGGCTCAATTTCCAAGAATAATTGTTGATGAAAGTTTGTATCATATGCTAGCTGCAAGAGATTTGCCTAAAGAGTGCGAGGGAAAAAACTGTGGAAAATTTGAACATGCAAAAAGCATAGAAAATATGGTCACAGCACTAGGAAAAACTGTTCTTAGTTTAGATAATGACAAGCTAGTGCATTTATCGTATTTGGATGAAGACAATCCGATTTTTGATGCGATGGCAATTTTTGGTTTAGATATAAAAAGTATGCTAGGCTTAGTAAGCCAAATAACACAAGTTCCTGATTGTCTGCCACCAAAGTTTTTAGAAATAATCAATGGTATTATCAGCAACCTTAATGCCGAAGAACTAAACCGAAAAGCGTTTTGCTTAGAAAGGCTAAAAGCACATAGGGGAGAAATTGTCGCAATGGTTAAACAAAAATGCGACAAAATTCCAGTAGATTATAAAGCTAACTATAGAGAATTGCAAAAAATTATATGCAAATATAAGTGGGTGCTTGATTATCATAATTGGATTTGTGATAGATTCAATCACTTAGATTTGAGTATTGTATATAAAGTAGAAATTGTTGCGCTTATGCGATATGATGCAGAGCCTTTATTTTGTATAAAGATTTTGGATGAGCAGGATAATGGGGAGGTGGCTGATGGTAAAAAATAGTAGCACTAAAAAGAAAACAGTTGTCTCGCAAGAAGTTTGCAAACCAAGTCCATTAAAGGATTATTATATCGCCTATATTGATTTAATTGGGTACAGGCAGATTTTTAGTGAGCAACCAGATAGAATAAAGGACTTTCTTAATGATATTCATAATCTTGTAAATGCTTTTATAGAAAGAGCCAAGCAAACAAATGCGAGTTTAGGGGCAATATCATCCGATGGATTTCAGTACAAGATATTTTCTGACAACTTTTTAATATGTTTTCCTGTTCCCAAAAATGCAGACAGGATAAGCCATGTAACTTTTTTAAGAATAATAGCAGATATTCAAAGAGGCTTTATAACAGAGTATAGAATGTTCGTTAGAGGCGGTGTAACAATAGGGCAGCTATCTTTTAATGAAAACTATATATTCGGAGCAGGGCTTATTAAGGCAGTTGACCTAGAGCAAAAGGCAAGGCTTCCAAGAATAATCGTTGATAAGGATTTACGGACTTTATTAAATGGTGGAGAAGTGCCTGAGGGGGCGTGTAATTGTGATAAATGTTATGTAAAATATGTTGAAGAATTGAAAGGTGAAATAGCTTATTTAACGCTACGGAACGCTACTACTTTGGTTGATGCAGATGGCGAGTGTTTTTTGTCTTACTTAGATGTGACTAATCAAGATGCCATAATTTACGAGAGAGTGCAAGGGGCAGGCCCTAAGTTAGTATCAAAAGAAATCCTAGAGGCCTGCAACAATTATGCAGACAATAAAGAAAAAATAGATAATCATTATAAAGAAGCAACGCTTGATAGGTTGACTACACACAGGGCTTTAATTATTGCAATAATTAAAAAGTATTGCCAAGATTTTAGACTAGATAAGTCAAGGACGGATTTTCAAGCTCAAGTAAAAGAACTCCAAAAGAGAGTTTGCAAATATAAATGGGTTGTGGAGTATCATAATGAAATTTGTACACGGTTTAATCATTCAAATTTGTTGATACCTTTTGTCATGGAAATAGTGCCGATTATGCACTATGACGCATATCCGCTACTATTTATTATCAAAATACTGGAAGATGCAGTGGAGGTGAAGTCATGAGAGAGATGAAAGATAGCGGTGTTGAGTGGGTTGGTGAGATTCCTGTTGAATGGAGAACTGCTAGAATGCGCTTCTTGTCTAAAATTACAACAGGAAGTAAAGATACTGTTGATAGAAATGACGAAGGAGCATATCCGTTTTATGTAAGGTCTCCAAAAATAGAGAAAATTGATTCTTACTCTTTTGATGGTGAGGCTGTATTGATGGCAGGTGACGGAGTCGGCGCGGGGAAAGTGTTTCATTATGTAAACACAAAATTTGATTTTCATCAGCGTGTATATTGTTTTTATGAGTTTGACAAAATACTTGGCAAGTTTTGTTATTATTTTTTGAATGAAAATTTCAAAAAGGAAATGGAGAGAGGCAGTTATAAAGCAACAGTTGACTCAATTAGACTCCCTATGATTTTGGATTTTGAAGTTACCTTGCCAGATTTAACAACTCAAAAAAAGATACTGGAGTATATTGAGTTAAAAACTTCTGAAGTTGACAGAGGCATTGCGGAGATTGAGGAAAGCATTGAGAGGCTGATTGAATACAAAAAGTCTATCATAACCGAGGCAGTAACCAAAGGTCTTGATAAGTTTGCCCTCATGAAAGACAGCGGTATCGAGTGGATAGGCGATATTCCTAAGGGTTGGATTGTAAGTCCACTTAAGAATTTGGGTGAAGCGATAATAGGTTTGACATATTCGCCAGAAGATATTTCCGAAGAGGGAGTGTTGGTTCTTAGGTCTTCAAATATCCAGCAAGGTAAATTATCTTTTGAAGATAATGTATATGTTACAAAAGAAATACCAGAAAAGCTAATGGTAAAAAAAGAAGACATTTTGATTTGTTCTCGAAATGGAAGTAAGGATTTAATTGGGAAAAGTGTTTTAATTGGCGATGACTTAGAAAATAGTTCTTTTGGAACTTTTATGACAATATTTAGAGGGGAGTTTAACAAGTTTATAAGTTATGTGTTTCTTTCCGAAATTTTTGATTATCATGTTGAATCATTTTTAACAAGCACGGTGAATCAGTTGACATCAGGCAACTTGAACAATATTAAAATAACAATACCTACCGACAAGAACGAGCAACAACAAATAGCTGACTATTTAGATAAAAAATGTGAAAAGATTGATTCTATTTTGCAAGACAAAAAAAATTTAATAGCTAAACTTAAAGAATACAAACAAAGCCTTATATATGAATATGTAACAGGTAAAAAAGAAGTCCCTGCAGGAGGTGTGGCATGAGCAATGAAAATTTAAGCAACCTTGTTTCCCGAGGTCGGGTAGCAAGATGTAAAAACATGGGAGGTGCAGCATGAGTAAATATCCAAAAACGACAAAAGAAGTCCCTATTATAATGTATCAAACCGAAGATGGGCAAACCAAAATGGAGGTTATGTTTGACGGCGATACAGTTTGGCTAACTCAAGAAAAAATGGCTGAACTCTTTCAGCGTAGCAAATCCACAGTTAATGAGCATTTGAAAAACATATTTTCAGAGGGCGAATTAGTAGAGGGGGATGTGATTATTAAATTCGGAAATTCCGAATTTAATAAAGACCACAAAAAGCCAACTAATTTTTATAATCTTGATGCTATACTTGCGGTGGGTTATAGAGTTAAATCTCACCGAGGCATACATTTTAGAAAATGGGCGAGCGGTATATTAAAAGAGTATATGCGTAAGGGTTTTGCGATGAATGATGATTTGCTCAAGCAAGCAGGCGGAGGACAATACTTCAAAGAGCTACTTAATCGCATTAGAGATATTCGTGCTAGCGAAAAGGTTTTTTATCGCCAAGTGCTAGACCTTTTTGCAACAAGCGTTGATTATGACCCTAAGAGCGAGATTGCGGGGGATTTTTTTGCTAAGATGCAAAACATGCTTTATTATTCGGTTACCAAACAAACTGCCGCAGAGATGATAGCAAAACGAGCTAATGCTTATGACCCCTTTATGGGACTTATGGCTTTTAAGGGAGAGAGACCTACCAAAGCAGAAGTAACAGTTGCCAAAAATTATTTGGGTGAAAAAGAGGGTAAAGAACTTAGGCTTATGGTAAGTGCTTATCTTGATGTCGCAGAAATGATAGCTAATGAAGAAAGGCTAATGTATATGATAGATTGGGCTAAAGAGCTAGAGGATTTTATACTTTATCGGAAGAAACCTGTTCTAAAGCATGCAGGCAGTATTGAAAAAACCGAAGCTAATGAAAGGGCTTTAGAGCAATATAGAATATATAGGTCGAGGAATGGGACTGAATTGACGCAAGTAGAGAGGGACTTTTTGGAAACTGTGAAAAGAACCTACGCACTGCTTGAGGGTAAAAAGAAGGATGGCGAGGAGGGAGAGGAATGAAAAAATACGCTTTCTTAAAAGAAAAGCCTTTTCAAAATGAGATATTTTTGTATCTTGTAGAGAAACTCGGTTATCAAATTAACAAAAAGGAAGATTATAACTATACCTATGCTATTGACACGGGTAAGTTGTTTTCGTTTATAAGAGACACGCAAAGTGAAGAATGGGATAAGTTTAGTGATTATTATGGTGATAAAGCTGAAGAGATTTTTTTGCAAAAACTAAATGAAAAAATTGATAAAAGAAAACTTATTAAGGGTAGATACACAGGTGGATTATTAAATGTACTGCAAGGAACTATTGAGGATATAAGGACTGGTGCAAGCATTAGGATAGCCTATCTTAGTCCCAGCGAAGCTGGGTTTGAAAACATCAATGAGTTGTACGCAAAAAACATTTTGTCGGTTAGTTATGAATTTGAATACGAAAGCTCCGAGCAGTTAAAATCAAAGGGTAAAAACCAGAGTAATAGGGTGGATTTAGCAATTTTTATCAATGGTATTCCTGTTATTATGATAGAGACTAAGAAGTTATTGGCGGGGCAGTCGGCAAGGTTTAATGGCACGGAGCAGTATAAGAATAATCGTGACCCTAATGAATTAGTGTTTAGCTTTAATAAACGGGTTGTTGCATATTTTGCAGTTGATGAATACGAAGCATATGTGACCACCCAGCTAGATAAACGAGATAGTTTTTTCTTGCCGTTTAATATGGGCAATGAGGCAGGCGGCTCGGGCAATCCGCAAGCACTAGAGGACAAGCGGGCAACATATTATTTGTGGGAACAAATTTTGCAAAGAGATATGATTCTCAAAATTATGCGGGAATTTGTTTTTGAGGACATTGATAAAGACAATGGTAAGCCATTTATTATCTTTCCGAGATTCCATCAAGTTGATGCTGTTTTAGAATGTGAAAGAGATTTTGCAGAAAAGGGAGTTGGGGGCAGGTATATTATTTGGCACAGTGCCGGTAGCGGTAAAACAATCACAATAGCGTTACTTGCGTTTAGGTTACTTGCTAAAAAAGACATAAATACTGTTATTATTATTAGTGATAGAACTGTTATTGATGGGCAGCTACGAGACCAACTTATTGCGGTGGATAACGGCGATAGTCGAGTTAAATGGGCGGAGGGTAATAGTGCCGAGTTATCGAGATATATCAACAGTGGTAATATGATTGTTGGAACTACGCTCCAAAAATTCCCGTTTATACTAGACCAGCTTGCATCAAGAAAAAGTAAAGGGTATGCAATAATCATTGACGAAGCACATTCTTCTACAAGTGGTATGACTATGAGTAGGGTAAGCGAGACCTTTACAGGCAAGAGCTTAAAGGAGGCTATTAAATTAGAGGACAAAGCGGATGAGGCAGAAGATGGTCAAACTTTGATATTAAAGCAGGCTGATAAAATTAGGGCTACGAGTAAGGTTAGTTATTATGCCTTTACGGCGACACCGAAAAAAGAGACGCAGGAATTGTTTGGCACACGCAATCAGCGAGGCAAGGAATGTTTTCATAAATATACTATGAAACAGGCAATAGAAGAAGACTTTATTCTTAATCCCCTTGCTTGCTATAAAAACATGAAAGCCTTTTATGATATTGAAAAGAAAAAGGACAGCAGTGAAGAGTATGACGAACAGCGTTCTAAAAGAAAGATTTTTCATCATATCTCAAGTGATGATGAGGTGATTACACTTAAGAGCCAAGAGATGCTAAGTGATTTTTGTGGGCTAAGAATGGGGTGGTTAGGCGGACAGTCAAAAGCAATGGTAGTTACGCCGTCTAGGCTACATGCGGTTAAGTATAAGTTTATCCTTGATAAGTTGATAAGGGAGAGCGGTTATAAGATTAAGACTGTTGTGGCGTTTACGGGTAAGGTTAAGTACGGGGATAATTTGTATTCTGAATCAGAATTAAATGCTGGATATAAAGATAAAGACATAAGGAAGCTGATTAAGAATAATCCCGAAGTTAGAATTATTATTGTTGCGGACAAATTGCAAACAGGCTTTGATGAGCCGTTGCTTTGCTGTATGTATGTGGACAAGAAGTTTAATAGTGCGGTAAAGGCGGTGCAAACTCTGTCGAGAGTAAATAGGGCTAAAAAAGGCAAGAAGACTTTTGTTCTTGATTTTGTTAATGATGCCGATGACATCAAGGCGTATTTTGAAAAGTATTATGATAGCGATATATTTTTGCCTACGATGAGCGAGACCGACCCAGAGGCAATCAACAGGATGAAAGACGAGATATTTGCATATGGTCTTTTTGAGGCACAAAGTGTTATAGATTTTGATTCATATGTTAAGAAGGAAAACAGTGCGGCGATTGAAAAAATGGGCGATGCGATAAAGCATGAGGCGAGCAAGCTCGACAAGGATAAGCGCAAATATTTTTACAAGCTTTGTACAAGGTTTGTTAAATTATATTACTATGTTGGAATATTGTTAGAGCGTTGGGATGAAAAAAATCAATTATTGGTAGATTTTTTGCGAGAGGTTGTAATAAAGGTGCTTTATGAACAAGAGATGGCAAATGTTATCAACCCTAGTGAGTTTGTAAGTTTGGCGGCGGTGCGACTAAAATTGATGCAAGATGAGCAAGAAATTCCGCTAGAATCAATAGTGGTAGAGTATGGCAAGGATAAAGAAGAGATTACTCTCACGGACAAAAAGTATTCCTTTTTAGATAAGATTATAGAAGACCTTAATGCTACATTATCCGAGCCAGAAAAACAAGATGCCTATACGATGGTGGACAGGGTAATGGTTGATGAAGAAGTTGTAAGAAAAGTTAAAAACAATACGGGCAAGACCACGCATGATTTTGTGCGCAATCGGGTACAGGATTTTATTTTAGAAAAAATTATAGCGGCGGCAAATGGCGAAAGAGACTTTTATGTAAAGCTCGCTAACAAAGGGGAGCTGCTTGCTATTATTGCCGCCAATATCATCGCCCAACTGCAAGGGCAAAAGTATGTAAGCTAGCACACGACATTTACCTTAAATATTCATGCATATTAAGATAAATAAATCGTTGACATTTATGTACTCACATAGTATAATTATATTGCAAGCTAAGATAATGTTTGCAAATAATTATAGGAGATTAGATTTGTGCAAGACAGCATTCAAAAGATGAGATTGCAAAACAAGCCTAATATACATTTTTGTTTTGACACCGAGCAAGATGGGTTAAGGGCAGCGGTGGTTAGTAATTCTGTTGTAGGCAGGGGTGAAATCGTTGCAACTTTAGAAAGTGCTACGGTTGTAGTCATATTGGTAGGGTGTTACACTAATGGCAGCCGTATTCAACAAACGATACGGCAAAGCCTAGATAGAAAAAAAGCGTTGTTAGTGATAGGTGTTGGTAACATTAAAAGTGTTGCAGGACAAGTTGATTTTGCAGGAGCTAACCCACTAAACGAATATGAGATATTTGACAATAGGTTTGGGTATGCCCGTCGAGCCAGTGACATTTATGAATATCATGATTGGGTAATTGGCAGTGGTTATCAAAAATTAAGTGGTTGGATAATTAAGGCTCAACAAATTGCAACAAGTTTGTATGCAGGCAACGCACAAAAACTAACTCACGGAGGAAAAAAATAATGGCAACAACAGTAAACAATGCGTTTGAAGAATTTATGAGGGATATTGTAAATTTAGATGCAGACATCGTAAAGGCGGCTTCAAATACCTATGCCAACACCCCTCCACAACGGGCAAAGAGGCACACGCAAGTTTTCGCAAAATCAAGAAATCAAGACAAAGGGGCGCACCGCCGATGCACAAAAACGGGCCGCAAAATTCTCAAAGGCAACGGGTTTGTATGGTCGCCAAAAGCTGGAGCGTGGCAACGCCAGCTTAACAATAATGGCAGATACGCCGCAAGGCGGGTGCTAGAGATTTTACAGCGGGAGGGCAAGTGAGGAAAAAGTATTATAAACTAGGCAAATATAAGCCCGCCCGCCCCCAAGTGGTATGGCTACCGCCTAGAGTTTGAGGGCGATGACCCCCACGGCACGCCATACCAGCGTATCGCTAATGTCCTTAATTTTGGCAGTAGCACAATTAAAGGGACTAGATTTATTAGTAAGGCAATTCGCCAGCTCCGAGGCATGGACGATAGAATAGCCAAAAAGTTTGAAGACATGGTAGATAAGCCTTAATTTTTCTTGCATTTGTATATAAAATCTGCTATATTTATTATGGTTGCTTTTGGCAACAGCAAAGATAATATCTATGGGCAATTTAATAGCAAAAGAGTATAAGTCCTTTGAGGATATTAAACACACTGATGAAAGTGGAGCGGAGTTTTGGCTGGCAAGAGAGCTATGTCCTGTTTTGCAATATGCTCAATGGCGCAATTTTCAAGGTGTTATAGACAAAGCCATGCTTGCCTGCCGTAATAGTGGCTTTGATGTTTTTGACCATTTTGCTGACGCCAGCAAAACGGTCGCTATGCCATCAAAAGCAAAGCCCAAAATCATTCCCGATTATAAACTTTCTCGCTATGCGTGTTATCTAATTGTTCAAAACGGCAACCCCCGAAAAGAGATTATAGCACTAGGGCAAACTTACTTTGCTATTCAAACCCGCCGCCAAGAAGTGCAAGATTATTTCAACCAATTAGATGAGGATAATAAACGGCTTGTAGTACGAGGCAACATAACGCAGTGGAATCAAATGTTAGCAGAATCGGCACACCGAGCAGGCATTATAGACAATGAGGAATTTGCAGAGTTTCAAAACGCTGGTTATGCGGGGCTTTATGGCGGCGAGACTGTATCAGAAATACACGCCCGCAAGCAGCTCAAACCCAAAGACAAAATACTAGATTTTATGAATTCTAGCGAGTTGTCGGCAAATTTATTCCGCATAACACTAGCGGACGACAAAATGAAAAAGGGAAATGTATCAACGCCGCACGATGCAATAGAGGCACATAGCATAGCAGGGCAAGAGGTGCGGGGTGCTATTATAAGGGCAGATGCTATTTTGCCCGAAGACCAACCAACACCAGATAAAAGTGTTAAGCAAATTGCAGCCGAGCAAATAGCAAGAATAAAAGCAGAGGCAAAAAAGAAGCCTTTGATGTTAGATGAGGATTATGAGGGCTTTGAGGATGACGACTAATTTTTTACGATAAAACACTTAAAAGGTGCAGAACTCTCCTTTATTGGCAAAGGGTTGCATAAAGGAGGCGACCTTATTATGAAGAAAAATAACAGCTACAAAATTTTCAATGACTGCCTAGAAAGACTAAAGGCAGAATGGACGGACAGCATCAAGCCTTTTATCGAGTTTGATAAAAATCAAGGTCGCAAGTATGATAAGTTCATACAAGAGGGCGATGTTGTGATGAAGAGAGAACCCGAGCCAAAAGACCATATTCAGACCTTTTTGAAAATCCCGCCCGAGCAACTGTATGATATATACAGTAGAGTTTACACGGATGAAGATTGTGATGGAAGCCCTTATGAAGTTATGGGCGAGTTGACAAACGCTACTGCTTTAACCCGTGACGGCAAAATTATACCCATTGAAATGGGCAAAAGAGTTTTGATGTTCAATGAGGAAAAAGCAAAGTATTTTGAGCAAAGAAAAATAGCAAACCTATTAAAATCGTTGCATTTTCAATTCATCCAAAAACTTGCTACGGAAGTAATGCGGGCAATGCTTGTTGTTTGCTCTGAACTTGGTTATAAGAACAAGGACTTTAGTTTGGATAAGTTCTTTACATTTTCGGACGGCATAATCAAAGACAAAAGCCAACCCAAAATTGAGACATTACCAAAATACAATGCTTTTAACCTGCTATTCAAATTAAATAATTTTTTGAAGCATAATACAGTCCAAGCATATTTGACACTCAAAAAGCATTACCCCGACAATATTGATAAAAACAATAAAACACGCTATGAGAATGGAATGTACGCAGGGGACTTTGTTTATCTGCAAGCAGGCTATTTTGACAAAATCTTTGACAAGCTCCTAATTTTCTTTGCTGAATATTGCAAGGTTATTCTAGGGGAGACCAGAGACTAGCACAAATAATTTAATAAAACACTCAAAAACGGTTTCTTTGTAGAGACCGTTTTTTTAATGCACTAAAACTAAAGGGAGGTAAAAGCAGATGATTCAGCTTATAAATGGCGATAGCATAGAGCAATTAAAATTATTAAAAGACGGGTCGGTTGATTGTATTGTAACAAGTCCGCCGTATTGGAAAGGTTTTGAGTATGAGGCGTATTTTAATTCTTACAAGCAATATCTTGAATGGTGTGAGGCTTGGCTAAGGGAGTGCAAAAGAGTATTAAAGCATAATGGCACATTTTATCTCAATGTTATAAACGACAGCGAGATAACAATACGGGCATTTGAGATTATGGAGATAGCAACCCGCCGCCTTATGTACAAATTACACGATACAATTATTTGGTATAGGTATAACCAACAGCCCGCAAATACCAAGAGGCAACTCACTAATCAATGTGAGTATGTTTTTATGCTTAGGCAAACATCCGCAAATATTGAATTAGATAAAGAGGCGGCATACAACAACGCCCCCGATATGTTCAAAACAAAAAATGTCGGCAATGTGTGGGAGCTTCCCTTTAATAAGGGCAAAGAAAAGAATACGGCTTTTGGGCGAAAAGAGACCGAGAGCAAATGGGGGCATAGCGGATTTCCCTTGCTTTTGCCCGAGACCTGTATTTTATTATCCACCAAAGAGGGCGATACAGTGTTGGATTTATTTATGGGAACGGGGACAGTGGGCGTTGCTTGTAAAAAACATAATAGAAAATTTATCGGCATTGACATAGACAAAAATGCTTATGCGATAGCAAAGAAAAATTTGTAATAAGGAGGTGACAGGATGGCAACTAAGGTCGGGCGGAGTCTTGACGAGATAGACAGTAAGGTCAAGCAGCTCTCCAGCAGTATAAAAGAGAGTAGCAAGAAGACCAAAGAGCTGGATAGGACATTACGGCTTGACCCGAGCAATACTCGTGTCGCCGCCCAGCAGATGCGGGCGTTGGGGGCGCAGATAGGGCAAGCAACGCAAAAGGTGGCATTATTGCGCCAACGCAAGGCGGAGGCAAATAGGGAATTACAGCAGGGCGACATCACAGCGGCGGAGTTTGCCAAGATAGAAAAAGCAGTAGAGCAGGCAGAGCTAGAATTACAACGCTTCAATGCTCAAATGCGTGCAACCAAGCGGATGCAGGTGCAAGTGTTGGCACAACGCTTTGATAGAGTAACCCGCAGTATGCAGCAAGCCCAGCGGGTCGCCCGTACCTTTAGTCGTCTTATGCTAGGACTTGTCGGAATAATGGCGGCGAGTGTTACAGCCTTTACTCGCAATGCTGTTGCCCTTAACGAGACAGCGGAAGAGTTTGGTGTGGGCATAAGACAGTTGCAAATCAAGAACACAGTGTCCCCCGAAAATGAGTGGTTTCAATACCGCCAAAACTACAAGGGCTGCACAGTGTCTCCCCCTAAAAACATGATGGGGCAAGATAACGGGCAGATACAAGAGAGAATACGGCAGGCAAAAATCAGTATTCGCAAAGAAAAGACAAAGTACAATCCACGCTCCTAATTACACAGTCTAAGCCGATAATAGCCAGTCTCCGAGGCGTTAGGCGGGGCAGTCGGGAATAAACCCGTCTGAAAAATAAATTAAAAATTTTTTGAAAAAAGTTGAAAAAGGGGCGAAAAACTGTTCAAAATTCTCCTGCTAACTCAAACTGATTTCTCCCGCCAAGTCAAATAATTTATCATTTTCAAAGATGGTTTTCTCCCGCAAACTCAAATAAAATTCATTCTAAGCCCCAAGACCCAAGCGGTTTTGGGGCTTTTTTGTGTTGGGGCGTGCCGAGATTTATTTTACAGGATGGCGAAGAATAGTTGTGTGAAAATTGAAACACAAATTTTTTTAGAAATTTGGCATTATTCCGTAAAAAGAATTGACTTTGTTCAGAATAAAGCATATAATTATACTGTCCTAGGACACATGGAGGCATAATATGCAATATCTTTCAACAATAGAAGTCGCAAGTAGATGGGGAGTGTCGGAGAGACGAGTGGCTAAACTATGCTCTGAAAATCGTGTGCAAGGTGCTCAATTTGTAGGAAAAGCATGGATGATACCAAGCAATGCAACAAGACCAAGCGATGCGAGAATTAAAACGGGGAAATATATTCAAACCGATAGACCGATAGAGAGACCAATTGAAGAACTAATAAATCAAGTCTTTGAGGCAGATTGTCTAGTTAAAATGCGCGAGATACCGAATGCTTCGGTTGACATGATACTTTGCGATTTGCCTTATGGAATAACACAAAATGGCTGGGATTCGTATATTCCACTTCCGCAGTTGTGGCATGAATATATGCGTATAATTAAACCGAATGGAGTTATAGCGCTTACATCGGCTGGAGTTTTTACAGCACAACTGATAATTAGCAACCCAACTGTATACAAATACAAATGGGTATGGGAAAAATCAAAGCCCACAAACTTTTTGAATGCAAAAAAGCAGCCTTTGCGTAAGCATGAGGATATATGCATTTTCTATAAAAATCAGCCGATATATAATCCACAAATGACACAAGGCGAGGCTTATGATAAGGGCATTCGTAAAAATCAACTAAGCGGGAGTTATGGAGACTTTAAGCCTGTACATGTTCGTAGCAATGGAGAGAGATACCCAACGGATATAATATATTGCAAAACTGCCGAGGCGGAGGGAGAGGTTGTGCATCCTACGCAAAAACCGATTTCGCTCGGTAGATATTTAATAAAAACTTATACAAATCCGGGGGATATTGTTCTTGATAATGCTTGTGGAAGTGGGTCATTTTTGGTAGCAGCATTACTTGAGGGGCGTAATTTCATAGGAATTGAAAAAAATGAAAACACAACGCTATTCAAGCGTGAAAATATAGACTATATTGAAGTTTCAAAAAAACGCCTTTATGCAGCTTGGCAAGAGGTCGCACAAAGAAATTTGCATACATTAGTAAACAGCTTACTTATGGAGCAGTTTATGGAGAAAAAATATGCCAATTAGAAGAAACGAGCGCAGTGAGGTTATTGAGCTTATAAGCGAAATAAATCAAATTGTAAGCAGGATAGACATTAGAATAAAACGAGCAGGCGGCGAAAATACCCTGCAAGTTCGTGGCGGAGCGTTATTCCCTGACATTATCTTGTTTAGAGATACAGCACGAACTCAAATTTTGCATGGCTGGGAAGCCAAGATGCCTGATGTTTCTATTACTGATGCAGAGTTAATTAGAAATGCTAAAACAAAGGCAAATACATTAGGTGTAGATAGTTTTGTTCTTTGGAATTTTACATCCGCTAGGCTTTATGGCAAAAGCACTGGCGGTGGTTTTGTTATAATGCGAAGTTGGGATTTGCCACAAATTCGCACCCGTAGCGATGTGCAAACATACGAGGCAGACTGGAAACGGCAACTCAACGATATAATAATTTCCTTGAATGATTATTTTGTAGATGGAACAATTCACGCCTCAACCTTAGAAGCAGTCATAGCTGACGGAATTGGCTCGGCACTTATTGAAAGAAATAAATCTTCTGTAGCGGAAGCATTAAGGAATGCTGGCATTTCAAATACAGTAGTTGATGCTTTTATACAAGATTGGTGGTTGCAGGCACAAGCAGAATATTTTAGAGACGAGACTGCGTATACGGCATATTCCAAATCACTTTTATTGCACTGGCTGAATAGAGTTGTTTTTGCTCATCTAATTAAAAGATATTTCAATTCAGCGAGAGAGGTCGAATCAATAAATGAGACAACGACAGTGACACAAGCAAATGCAATTTTTGAGAGAATAACGGCAGGATGTGATTTCTATAATATTTTCAAATCTTGGGAGCATGACGACTTAATATCTGACACGGCTTGGAATGACATTATTGTGATTAACGAGTTTCTAAAAGAAAACGAGGTAGCAGGACTTTCGCAAGAGGCACTCCAAGAAATTTTAGAAAAATCGGTAAATCTCGGTAAGCGAGAAATAAGTGGTCAGTTTACTACGCCGACAATTTTGGCTGATATTCTAGCTAAAATAACGCTTAGAGATTTAAGGGGAGAATTTTTTGACCCATGTTGCGGAACTGGAACTATAGCAATAGCTGTAAAGGATTACAAAAAAACAAGGCTTTCGGCAAGCGAGGCAATCAGCACAGTATGGGCGGAGGATAGGGATGCCTTTGCAACTCAAATTGCACAATTAGGGATGAGTGATATAGAAGGTATAAATATCCCTGTACGCATATTTCAAAAAAGCGTTTTTGATTTGAGAAGTGGCGAGGTCGTAAGTCTTGTTGACCCGTCAAGTGGTGAAACGATAGATTTTACTTTACCACAGTTTGATGCGATAGCTTCTAATTTGCCGTTTGTTGCTTTTGAGAATATTAGAATGGAAGAAAGGTCTGCAATAGAGCGGATTTTTGCGGAGGTTAGTAATAACGCCTCTGCACTTGGTGGGCGAGGCGACATATATGTTCCTATAGTTTTTTCTCTTTGGAAGCACTTAAGAGAGGGAGCATATCTAGGTATAATTACTTCTAATTCATGGCTTGGTAATGATGCAGGTAAGCGATTTTATAATGCGGTAACGCACTATTTTCACATTGAGCAAATTCATATCAGTGGCGATGGAAAATGGTTTGATAATGCTAATGTTGTTGCAGCGATTAGCCTTTTGAAAAAGAAACCCAATATTACACCGCCAGCATTGACGGACGAAACATTTTTCTATCTTTGGAAAAAGAGACTTGCGGACTTTGGAGATGATAGAGTAAAGCAAAGATTAGTTGTATCCTCGTTGCAAAATCGTAGCACTGATGCAGAGATAGTATCAGTACGCAATTATAGCAATGACGAAATATCACGCTTAGAAAATCTGAATTTTGCGAAAAATGCGTTATTTCACGATGTAAAATGGGTGTTGGATATTGTAGACAAGCTATGTCTGATTAAAAGTATTTTCAAACCTTTTCGTGGGGAGCGGCGTGGGTGGGATAAAATGTTTTATCCAGCAAGCGGACACGGAATAGAAAGAGAATATATAAAGCCTGTTTTGAAAAGTGCAAGAGGGGTTTCTCTGCTTACGGCACAAGCTGATGGCGAGGCATTTTGCTGTAGTAGAACTTTAGCTGAGCTGAATAGCAGTGGTCATACGGGAGCATTGAATTGGATAAATCAATTCGCTCATGGGTGTAATGAAAAAGGTTTGCCATTGCCTGATGTATTGAGAAAAGCAAATGCTCATTGGTACGAGATGTCGGATTCGGGGACGGCAGATGTAGTCACAACCATGAATCCCGAGACACGGCTGTTCTACGCTAAATTTCAAAATCCAACTTTTATAAATCAACGCCTAATAGGATTGAAATATAAAAGACCTGATGAAAATAAGGATTTGTGCCACGCACTTCTGAATACAGTTGTAGGAATGTTTTTTATAGAGGTTTCAGGGTTTGGGCGAGGTTTGGGAGTTTTGGATATTTCAAAAACGAGCTTGGAAAACAGCTATATGCTCAATCCCGCAAGTTTGACACAGCAGGCAAAAGGCGAAATAATGCAAGCATTTTTACCTTTAATGCAAAGGCAAATTAAAAACACGGAACAGGAATTATTGTCGGCAGATAGAATTGCATTTGACCGTTGCGTTTTACGAGCGTATGGAATTGAAGAGTATTATGAAAAAGTTAGAGACAGCCTGTTATCGTTGCAAAGAACAAGGCTTTCGGTAAAACAATAAAAGTAAAGGTAAACTTATGAAGATAACAAAAATACACATTGAGAATTTCAGAGCATTGAAAAATACGACAATGGAACTTGAGGAATCACGCTCAATAATTGTCGGGAAGAACAACACGGGCAAAACTTCAATAAAGGTTTTGCTAGATAAGCACCTCATAGGCGAGAGTGCAAATTTTAGATTTGACGACCTAAATTGTGAATTGCAAGATAAACTGATAGCACAAATTGAGGCGGACAAGAAAAAGACAAAAAAAGAGATACAAGATGCAGGGATGCCAGAGTTTGCGATAAAATTATTTTTGCATATTGAGTATGATGAAAAAGATGACCTTTCAAATTTGTCTTCGCTAATTACTGACCTTGAGTTAAGTCGAAAAGAAGTAATACTTGGTTTTGCGTATAGACTTGATTTGGAGTCATACCTTAAATTATTGGAGGATTACAATTCTCATATTGAGCAATTTGCAAAAGTCAATGCAAAAAAGAAAAAAGAGAAAAAAGGGGAAGTAAAAATCCCCGAAATAATCTATCTGCTTCAAAGCGAAAAATTAAGTAAGTATTTTAGGAATATATTATTTACAGTTGAGCCAGCAACGACTAATCAATATGTTATCCCAAGCGATGATAAGTTGATTAAAAGAGACCGAGCAATTATACGCAAATTGATTAACTACAAATTTATCAATGCGGAGCGGGATTCGTTGAATAGAAGTGCTAACCAAGAGGCGGCAAGTACGCTGACAAATTTGGCAGGTCAGTATTGGGATGTATGCAGACAGTCTGGCGACAATGAGGAATTGCAGCTTAGGCAAAGCGAACTAGAGGCACAGTTTATGCTTGCGGATTCAGATTTCACGGAAATATATCATAGTGTTTTTCAAGAGACTTTTGATGAGATTATAGAATTATCTGATAGCAGAGACAACTTGACGATAGAGTCTTCATTGCAAGCGAAAAGTTTGCTGCGGCAAAATACAACTGTAAAATATAAACACCAAGCGACAAAATTGCCCGAAGATTATAATGGCTTGGGATATATGAATTTAATTGAAATTATTTTCAAGCTCAAACTTTTGAAAAAAGAATTTGAGGATTTTAATGATGGACACATGGCAGATATAAGTTTGCTTTTTATTGAAGAACCCGAGGCACATATGCACCCGCAGATGCAAGTGATTTTTATACGCAATATTGAAAACTTATTAAAACTCAAAGAAATAAAAAATGTGCAAACAATTTTAAGCACCCACTCTGCACATATCGCCGCAAATGCTGACATAGATGAATTTAAGTATTTTATAAACACAGAAAAAAATGGTGTCATTGTTAAAAATTTGCATGATTTGAAACCAAAGGGCAAAGAGCCAAAAATAACAGATAAAAGCACCGCAGAGGAAATTGCAGAAAAAGAAGAGTTTGTAAGATACCGATTTATTAAGCAGTATATAACCTTAAATGCCGCAGAGGTGTTTTTTGCCGACAAACTAATTTTTATTGAGGGCAGCACCGAGAGGATGCTGATGCCAAGTATAATGAAAATTATTGACAATGGAATAAAAGATGCCAAGAAAAAAGGCAACAAACAAAAAGATGAAAAGCCACTGCTAATGCAAAATATTTCAATATTAGAATCGGGCGCTCATGCAAAAGAGTTTGATGCTCTCATAAAATTTTTGGATATAAAGACTTTAATTATTACCGACATTGATTATATTGATAGTTTGGGGCAGGCGTGTGCAAGTGGAAGTGCTGTAAAAACGAGTAACCCGACAATTAAATATTACTTTGCAGAAAAAGACATAGAGGCATTAAAGGAATTAAAACAAAGCGATAGAATTGTTGTTGAAAAAATATTAGTCTCTTACCAGCAAAAGCAAGGCAACTATGAGCCGAGAAGTTTTGAAGAGGCTTTTATAGCGCTAAATTTAGATTGGCTGAAAAGCATTAAAGAAGCTCTTTTTGAGAGAGGGGCAATAAAGAATAAAAATGATTTTGATGGGACTAATTACTATGAGATTGTGAAAAAATGTCTTAGCTCTAAAACGGCTTTTGCAACCAGCCTAATTTTTGAGAGCCAAAGAGACTCCCAAGAAGCGATATGGAATATCCCCGATTACATTAAGGAGGGATTGATTTGGTTAAGCAAGTAGTAGACAAAATTAGTGATTACATTGGTAGCAAGAAAAGCTTTATCATGCTTGGCGGAGCGGGCAGTGGAAAAACTTACACATTGATGCAAGCAATAGACCTAGCCGTTAAGAAAGTGGGAGCCTCAAAGGTTTGTTGCGTTACTTATACAAACGCAGCAGTTGATGAAATTAAAAGGCGGTGTCCTTATGAGAAATTGAGAGTTGGAACAATGCACGATATGCTGTGGGAAATCATTTCTCCATATCAAAAAAATGCTGTGACAGTTTTTCATAGTTTGATTGAAAGTGGCGATATAAAGATTGATGACGAAGAAAAAAAGAAAAAAGCTTTAGAAGTAGAAGAGGTGCAATATAGAGATTATCGCTCTTTAGAAAGGGGGATTTTTTGGCATGATGATTTACTTAAAATTGTAAAAGCAATGTTTGACAAATATCCGTTGCTTCTAAAAATTTTCGCCGATAAGTTTCATTATTTTTTTATAGACGAATACCAAGATACGGTTGATGTGCTTATTGATATTTGTGTTAGAGCTAACAAAGAGCATGGGATGACTGTGGGGCTTTTTGGTGATTCTATGCAGGCGATATATGAGAAAAACTATAAAGCAGATGTGCCTATTGAAGAATTAGCCAAAAACAATAACTTTGAGATTATACTCAAGGAAGATAATTTTAGATGTGCCAAAAATGTTATAGAGTTGATTAACAAACTACGCACAGACCTTATAGAGCAGCAGGCGGCGGGGGATAACGAGGATGGCAAAATTACATTCCTGTATTCTATGCAAAGCAAAACAATAGATGAAATAAAGAGCAACGCCGCATTCAGTGGATGGAGTTGGGGTGGCGAAACAAAGCAATTATTTCTGACACACAAACTAATTGCAAAGGAACTAGGATTTGAAAATTATCTAAGTGCATTTGCAGGATTTGACAACGCATTGGCAGTAGGCAAAGAAGACAGTAAAAGACATCGTTTTACAAATTACTTATTTTTGATTGCTCGAATATTAGATGCTTATATGCGTAAGGACTATGCAGAAGTTTTGCGTTACTGTGATAAGCCCATCAAAAAACTCGCAGATAAAGAAAGGATAGCAAAAAGCATAGAAGAGACAATTATAAATTTGGGGAGTTCGTGCTTAGATGTTGTTGAAGAGCTAGTAAAAGCGGGAGTTCTAAAATTACCGAATGAAGCGTTGTCTACTGAAAAGGAAAAGGAAATAGCACTTTTAGACAAATTGAAAGCAGTGTCGTTACAAGAGGTGCTGGAGGCATATAGATATGCTGAAAGTATGACCCCATTTTCAACACAACACAATATCAAAGGATTAGAATTTGATAATGTTTTTGTATATTTGGATAATGGAAAATGGAATGATTACAATTTTACAAAGTTGTTTAGTGACATGAAGACAAAAGGGTCTGACCCGACTATTTTTGAGCGGACACTAAAATTATTGTATGTATGCTTTTCAAGAGCCAAGAAAAATTTAGTTGTTTATTTCCCCGTACCTAATCTCGTGGTATTGCAAAAAGCAAAAGATTGGTTTGGAGACAGTAATGTGATTGAAATGTAATATTTAAGTGCCGCAGTTTTCAAAACCGACAAAATTATATAAAAAATATTTTCAAACCCTGTGTTTTTTCGTTGACACAGGGTTTTTGTTTGTGCTAAAATCTAAATGTAGGCTTTGTCTACACTATGCAAAAAGGAGCATATTAGTGCGTTCTAAAGACGAAAACCTGCTACAGCGTATTGCCGAGTATATTCAGAATGTCCAAGTGGAAGAGGGTAGGTCTCCGGGGCAGAGAGAAATAACGGCAAAGCTAAAGCTCAACGGGCGTAAGACAAATTCTTATGTTCACGAGCTTAAAAGGCAAGGAAGAATAGAGTTGAACCGAGACGGAACGATTAGAGTGCCGTCCAACTTAGACACCTCAAGTGCAAATCAATGGCCGCTTATCGGAGCGGTTAAGTGCGGCAGTCCTACCATAGCGATGGAAGAATTTGAGGGAATGTTTAGACTGCCTCAAGAGTTTACTGGAACGGGAGACTTCTTTCTTCTTAAAGCAGAGGGCGACAGCATGATAGACGCAGGTATTATTGAGGGCGATTATCTTGTTATACGCCGACAAGAGGACGCAAACCAAAGAGACATAGTAGTGGCGTGTAAAGAAAGTGAATACGGAATAGAGGAATCGGACGCAACGCTGAAAAGGTACATGATGAAAAACGGCAGGTATGTCCTGCAAGCAGAAAATGAAAAAGCTAATTATGAAGACCTTGACGCCGAGGCGTACCGAATTATAGGGAGGCTGGTAGGGTTTTATAGGAGACTATAAATATGAGAAATGTTGTTTGTCTAAAATGCAAAAAAGAGCAGAATGTCAGTATTGACAATTCGTGCAGAGCCATAGTGGATTGTGTTCATTGTGGCGCAAGACTTAAAGCCGTGACTAACAAGCGGGGCAGACTTTCCATTGAAGAAATGGAAGCAGGCGAGGATGTCATTATCACTCTACCAAACCAAAAGCTAAAAACCAGCGAAAACTAAAAAGGAGATACAAATAAAAATGCAAAATGTTTATACGATTAAAGACAGAGGCACACAAGTTATGGACTTTGGTGCTTTTACACTTAAAGAGGGTGTAACCGAAGAGCAGCTTTATGCCGTGCATGAAAAAGTTCACAAGGACTTTTTTTCAAAGTGCAAAGGGTTTGTGGATAACAAATTACTCTTTGACGGCACAAAATATTATGACCTAACCATATATGAAAGCGTGGATGATGCTCGAGTTGCCGCCGATGCTTTTGCGGTAAGTTTTGTTCCAGAGCTGTACAGCAAAATTATTAACCCGCCAACCGAGGCAGAAGTACCTTTCTTTCATATCTTAAAAAGTTACTAATAGGGACAAGCCTTATATAAACAGGAGAAAATCATAATGAGTAAAGAAGTTATCAAAAAGGCGGCAGATACTATTGCCGACAACACAGTCAAAAACAAAACCTATAATAATGAGGTTTGTGTTTTGACATTAAACGGCGAGGGCGGTTATCCGTATTCGTCAGTTATTACACCAGCCAAGAGTGACGGCATAAAAACAATTTGCTTTGCGACAAACGCCGAGAGCGGGAAGCTCAAGTGCTTAAAGAAAAATGCTAAAGCCAGCGTTTGTTTTTGTTCGGGCGATTATAATATTTCACTCGAGGGCGACATTGAGATTATAAGCGACCCAGCTATCAAAAAAGAAATGTGGTATGACGGACTAGAGCATCATCACACAGGGGCGGATGACCCCACATATTTTGTGCTAAAGTTTACTACAAAGAATTATAACCTTTTCTTTGTTACAGGCGAGATGGCACAGGGGACATTATAAGCCCTACTCTAATTTTGGTTTTATCGCCCTAGAGGCGTTAAAATATATATTCACAACTTAATATGTTTGCGCTCATAGCATATTATGCCTTTCGCTAGGTAAATCCCTGTTATGAGAAGAGAGCTAGTCCAACAATCATGAGGCTTAGGCACTAGAGCAGAGTTTGCACTGTAATAAAAACAGTGATTACCGAGAGGTCTTTGAAACTGCTGTGAAAGAAGAAAACTAAGTTGCGATTGAACCCTTGCTAGATAAACCGATGGAGATTTTTCATTGGTCTATCTATGCAAGGGCTTTTTTTTATTTGTCAAAAAATAATTAAAAAGTCCCCATTTAAGGATAAGACTTTTCAAAAACCCGTTCTGTCGGTTTACACGGCAGAGCGGGTTTTTTGCATTTACGGGCATTTTGCACGATGTTGGACACTTGCCTTATTAAAATCCTCCTGCCGATTAACTAATCAAAAAAATCGCAGGAGGATTTTAATATGAAAACAATCAAGTATTACTATGAAGCCGACAAGTATATGTTGGTGGATGTTGCTGATGGGGAATTTGCCCAAAGGTATCAGCAGTTTCAGCGGGAAGAGTGGCGGCGGGATAAGCGAGAGCAAGCGGAACGGAATATGTCGCTTTCGCTTAATGTCGACCTTGGCGATGGCAATGAGCTAGATAGCATTATCGGGTGCGGCGATGCTGTTGATGTTGCCATAGAAAAGAAAAAGGATGCCAAAGATAGGCGGGCGGCGATGGCACGGGTCATTGCAAAGCTTTCTGATAAACAAAAAGAGGTGCTGAAATTACTTATGCAGGGTAAGTCCGAAAAGGAAATTGCCGTGCTTTTTGGCGTTTCGCAACAAGGCATTAGTAAACTCAAAATGAAGTTAAGAAAAAAGTTTGAAGAATTTTTGCTCTAGGGGGTTGTAAAAAGGGTTGTTTTCTTCCTTGTAAGTGAGAGGGCTATATTTTACCTCTTAAAAAAGTCATAAGGAGACGAAAACAAAAATGAAGAAAAGAGTAACTATTTGGCTGGATGAGGGGAAGCCCCTAAAAGTCAAGGCAACAAAAACGGAGGAGTTTTATATCGAAGACTTAAGTAAACTCCTTGATGCCCTAAAGGCAAGAGGCATGGAGGGTGCGACAAGTGTTATTAAGCAAACAAAGAACGATTGAGGTTTTGAGGCGGGAGCGGCTGGGATTAGCGGAGTTTGCTAGTGAAATGTGTATAAGCGGAGGCGAGGCATTGAGAATTATCTCGGGCAGGCAATCGCTGGACTACTCTACGGCAAAACGCCTTATCAAGTTAATCGGGTATTGGGACTTTGCTTACGCCGCCGAGAGTGAGGAGGTGCGGATTCATGCAAAACGAATCGCAGCCGAGTGTGCATGAGTTTCCCGTTAAGGCAAAACTGTATAGCCACCAAACGGATGCAGTGCAGTTTGTCCTAGAGGTTTTGGGATATGGCAAAGACCCGCCGAAAAGTAAGAGTGCCGCTGTTTTAGCAGAAATGGGGACAGGGAAATCACTCATTACTATTGCACTAGCGGGGCAGCTTTACAATCAAAAGCACATAACCAAAATGCTTGTTGTTGCTCCTCTTAGCATAGTGGGCGTATGGAAAAGTGAGTTATATAAGTTTGCTAAATTCCCATACAAGCTAGAAGTCCTAGAGGGGACGAGACCCAAAAAGCTAAAGGCGATAAACGCCTTGTGCGGCACGGAAGCGTTGCAGGTAGCAGTTATCAACTACGAGAGTGTAGAGAGCATAGAGGCGGAGCTGTCGGCGTGGAAGCCCGATTTAATTGTTTGTGACGAGAGCAGCAAGATTAAGGGACACCAAGCCAAACGCTCTAAGGTTATGCACCGCTTAGGCAGAGAGGCAAAGCACAATATTATTTTGACAGGCACACCCGTCACTAACACGCCCCTAGACTTCTATTCTCAATACAAATTCCTAGACGAAACCATCTTTGGCAAGAGCTATTTTGTCTTCCGTGCAAGGTACGCAATCATGGGCGGATATGGCAATCACGCTATTGTCGGTTATAAAAACCTAGACGACCTAACCAAAAAGGCACACGCCATAGCATACCGCATTACAAAGGCGGAAGCCCTAGACCTGCCCGAGCAGGTGGATGTAACGCAGGACTTACTCCTAGAGGATAAGGCGGCGAGTATCTACAAGCGAGTAGAGCGTGAGAGTGTGGCGGAGCTTGAGCAGGGCGAGGTCACGGCGACAAATGTATTAACTAAACTTTTACGCCTTAGCCAACTGACGGGCGGGTATCTTAAAAGCGATGACGGGGAGCGGGTTCAGGAAGTATCAAGAGCCAAGATGGATGCCCTTATTCACATTGTGGATGAGTGTATGGCGGCAGGCAAAAAGCTGGTTGTGTTTGCTAGGTTTATTCCAGAGATTGATGCCGTTGAGAAAATGCTCCGTAAAGCAAACATAGGCTATGCTCTAATCAAAGGCGAGGTCAAAGACAGGGCAGAGCAGGTGGATAGGTTTCAAACAGACCCCGATTGCAAAGTGTTTGTGGGGCAGCTCCAAACAACGGGCATGGGGCTAACATTAACAGCCGCAGACACAGCAGTGTTCTATTCTCTTAGCTATAACTTTGCAGATTATGAGCAAGCCAAAGCCCGCATTCATAGAATCGGGCAAAAAAACCACTGCACCTACATTCATTTAATCGCCAGCGGGACGATTGATGAAAAAGTGATGGGAGCATTAAAAGACAAAAAGAATATGGCGGAGCTGGTTGTTGACAACTGGAAAAGTCTATTCACAAACGGAGGAACAAAAAAATGACAGAGCAGATTTTTATATTATCGGACAGCCTCTTGGATGCACGGCAGGCAAAGGCTCATGCGGAGGAAGCGTTAAAAGGTGTCAACGCAGCCGTCGAGGTAATAGAGGCAGAGCTTATAACTCTCATGCTTGACGATGAGCTAACGAGTTTTAAGCGAAACGGCGTATTGTTTAGCCTAGTCAACAAGACCCAAGTGAGTGCCGAGCCATTACGCAGGGACGAGTTGTGGGAAAAGATGAGACAACAGGGTTATGAGCATTTGTTTAGTATCAACGCCCAAACCTTGTCGGGTGAGATTAAGCGCCTTATGGAAGAAAACGAGGGTGTGATGCCCGCATGGTTAGAGGGCTTAGTAAAGCAATTTGAAAAGCCGTTAATTAGAGTAAAGAGATAAATCAATCGGGGCGAGACCCCAAAGGAAAAATTAAAATTATGAAAAATGAAATAGTAGCAGTAAAAGAAAATGACTTTGCTCTGGCAACGGTAGGGCTGAACTTAGGCGAAGAGATGGAGGGCTTGAATATGACTTTTGAGCGTATCAAAGTGCCTGCGGGCGGCGGGATAGCTTATGAAGTGCCAAGCGACAACCCCGATGAGCCTGACAGCAAAAAAGAGATACGGGCAATTATCCTGCACCACCACCCTGTGCAAACATACTACGCAACCGAGTATACGGGCGGGAGCGTTCCGCCCGACTGCTCATCCTTTGACAGCAAGCGAGGTATCAATAGAGAGGACGGCGTTGTCTATGATTGCAAGACTTGTGATAAAAATCAGTTTGGCAGCGGTAATAACGGCGGCAAAGCCTGCAAGGCGAAACGCAGGATATTCTTGCTTTTAGAAGACAGTGCGTTGCCTGTTATCCTAACTTTGCCGACAAGCAGTCTCAATGACTTTAGTAAATTTATCACTAGGATTGTTGGCAAACAGAAAAAGTCGTATCAGTTTATTACTAAGTTTACTCTTAAAAAAGACCAAAACGCAGGCGGTATAACTTACAGTAAAGTTGTTGTTGCGATAGAGCGGGAGCTAACCGATGCGGAGCTTCAAGGCGTTCTGCCGATGGTAGAGCAGGTCAAGGCGATGGCAGTATCAGTGCAGCCAGCGGGGGACGAGTAGGTTAAAAGAGGGATGAGGCAGGCGGTAATTTTGCCGCTTGTTCTCAAAACTCTAACCCAAAAAAGAGGTAAAAAATATATGGCAATTTGCAAACTAATAAAAATTAAGGTTGTCGCAACCTGTGATTATTGTGCCAAGACGATGGTTTTTGACACCGAGGCAGGGTGGCGAAAACATTTTAATCAGTGCCGAAACCCAGAGCATAAAGACAAGATTTTTTGTAAAAAACGCAAGTGTTACATTTGGTACAAACTGGCTAATCGCTACGGGACTTTGATAGAGGAGCAGTTTAATGAGCAATGCAGAAGTTAATGCCGAGGGCATATCAAAACTCGAGGCTACAACCATAAATGCTGATACGGGCGGTGTAGGGCAAAATGCGGGCGAATGTGAGGCTCACAGAGATGCCTTTGTTGTTTACAGGCACTGGATTGACGCCATAAGACAGCTAGATACAACGGAAGAAAAGCTGCAAATGTATGAGGCTTTAATGGACTATGGGTTTACTTTAACTTATCCACAAAACGCAAAAGGCATTTGTAAAATGTGGATAAAGTCGTTAGAGCCTCTTATGAAAAGCACTAAGGCAAAGTATGATGCGGCAGTCAAAAACGGCAAAAAGGGCGGCAACCCTAGCTTCAAAAAAGGTCAGCCAAACCCGTATTATCCTAAAAATGATAACCCAAATGCAACCCCCGAGACAACCCAAGATAACAAAACATTACCACCCGATAACCTTAGAAGTAAGAAGTTAGAAGATAGAAGTTATGATGAAAATAATATAAATAATCAAACAATGCGTGCGTGCGCGGGCGCGAGAGATAAATCATTGTGGATAACTTCTAGTGAGCTAAGTCAATTAGTAGCACAGCAGGATAGTCTCCTAAAATGTTTTTCATACATTGACGAGGCAGGTTTTGCACTGCCTCAAAGAGTAGGTGCGATACTCGAAGAGATAAGGGAAGACGAGGAACACGGGTATCTGTTCGGCAGATTAACACGGGAAGTTTTTAGTAAGATTATGAATAATTTGTTTGAGCCTCTAAAAGACCAAAGAGGTGCTTGTTTCAAAGCAAAGCAGGTAACAAACCTTTATCGGTATATCATAACAGTCTTGCAAAACGAGGGAGATGTGTAATGAAAAAAGAGAGAGAAATTATAGGTCAGATAAAGGCGTACCTAAAAACGCTTGATAATTGCTTTTGCTTTAAGACACACGGCGGATTTTACGGGACGGCAGGCATACCAGATATTATTGCTTGCGTGAATGGTGCGTTTGTTGCTTTTGAGATAAAGGCAGAAAAAGGCAAGACCACAGTTCTGCAAGAGGTGTGTCTTAAAAAAATTAGAGAGGCAGGCGGGGCGGCTGTTGTTGTGCGGAGTGTACAAGAGGTGCAGGCGGTAATTGAAAAGTTGGGAGGTGGCAGATGAGAGATTTAATATTGCACAAAGTTAATCTCACGCCCGAAGCCGTTTTTGACTATGAACACTGCCTGCTTGTGCGTAAAAAGACTGCTTGTGAGAATTGCATGAGCAAATGCGGCGGGGACTGGAATAAACCCTGCTCGCAAGAAGCCCCGACACTTGTTATGCCAAAAGCTGAATACAAGCGGGAGTTAGAAGAATATATCCAGCGGAATGATAGTCTTAAACACAGGCATTATTTTAGATGCAAGTACCTAGACAAAGAAACAGGCGTAATGCTGATGTTGTTTATTTTAAGACGGCAAAAGTTTGGGCTTATGCAAGTTTGGGATATGGTAGGTATTATGCCCGCCGCCGAGTGGTGTGAGGAAAAGGAAGAAGACGGCGTTTATCGCAGTTGGTATAACGGGCGTATTGCAGGCACAGCCGAATATGACTGGGTAGAAGAATACCGCATAAAGCAAGAGCTAAGTGCGATTGAGCAAAAACTAGAGGAGGTATATGCAGATGAGTATGACCAAGAATGGCGGGCAGAGCATGACCGCAGATTCAATCAGAAAAACGCTAAGAAATCACAGACAAAACTGGATAAGATTAGAGGCACTAGAGAGAAGCTCGAATCTGACCAGCGAATATTCAAAGAGCGACATAAGCGATTTAAGAATAAGGCTGGAGTTTTTAGATAAGTGCATTGAAGAGCTAAAGCCCGATTACAAGGATGTAATAGAAATGGTTTTTTTCAGAAATATAAAAATAGACGAGCTGGCACAGGTGTTTAGTATATCTTATGCGGCGGCAAAAAAACGGATAGAAAGAGCTGCGGCAGAACTAGAAAGGTTATTTTCTCTTAAAATATTTTAGTTTTTTTGTAGGGTGTAGTAAAAGGTGTCCCTAAAAAGTAGTAAAAATTTCACCATAATAGAAATTAGGGGGTGTTGAAATGACACACAACCCAAACGGCAAGAAAAGGGAGCAGGTACGGCTCAAACCAAATCGGTTAGATTGAAGACCACAGGGAGCGGCAGACTACTGCTCCCTTTTGACTGCCACTATAAAAAAGAGAGGATTAAACGCTTATGCCAAGAAAACCACCAAAGCCTTGTGCTAGAACAGGATGCGGAGAGTTGACTTATGACCGCTTTTGCGAGAGACACCAAAAAGAGGCTAATGCTGAGTATGAGCGGAATGATAGAGACCGTCACGCCAAGAGGCACTATGGCAATGCTAGGTGGGAACGCTTAAGACGGGTGCAGTTAGCCAAAGAGCCGTTATGTCGGCACTGCTTTGAGAGAGGCAGGCTGGTGCAGGCGACACACGCCGACCACATCATAGAGATAAGTGACGGCGGAGCAGTTTATGATATTGACAACCTGCAATCTTTGTGTAAGAGTTGCCATTCGGCTAAAACTCTAAAAGAGCGGGCAAGACGAAACTCCAAACCATAGGGGGCTTCGCATCCTTGAGGGGGCGGCAGAACTGAACGAGAGGGCAGGCACACGCAAGTTTTCGCAAAATCAAAAATCAAACAATATGGCGCAGGCGGCGGTGCGGAAAAACGGGCTTCAAAATGCCAAAACAGCCAAAAACGCTATAAAAATGCACAAAACCACGCCCGCCGCCTATTAAGGAAACCGCAAAATCAAAAAAACCATAATCAAAAATCAAACGCCCAATTTAGCCACGAGCGGGCGGGCGGCGAGGCGGGCAAAACGCCCCAGTGGAGGATAACAAATATGCCAAGCGGCGGATATAGAGCAAAGGCGGGAAGACCGCCGAAAAGTGCAATGGAAAAGGTACTAGAGGGCAACAGAGGCAAGAGACCTATCAAGGTTGTGGATTTTGAAGACGGGATAGAGTTGCCCCGCACCCCGCCCGCCTCACTTAGTGTAAAGGGCAAAGAGATTTACT
>Ga0123352_10000563_pt1 | contig 45068 bp, 35 predicted proteins | sample TergutLab28metaG_FD_89700 | JGI IMG/M metagenome (GOLD analysis project Ga0123352, IMG submission 89700) | Labiotermes labralis P1 segment gut microbial communities from Petit-Saut dam, French Guiana - Lab288 P1 | ecosystem: Host-associated > Arthropoda: Insects > Digestive system > Gut ... | reverse complement strand
TCTAGCAGACAGTGACAATATAACAGAAGAAGAGCGTTTAGCCAAAGGTTTAAACCAATGCCTAAGCCACACAGATTTTATGATAGGTTCATCCTGCATGAACATCACAGGCAAAACCCATGATGGGCAACACGTTCAAATCTTCACTAATGGTGAATGGGCGATTTAATCATCAACATTTCTATCAAGGGCGTGTTTCCATTTGGAAACGCGCCTTATTTATCGTCTGCCATATCAATACAATTCATCTATATTTTAAAAATTAAAGCAAATCAGTATATTGCACACTAAAATAATTCATTATAATTTGACGAAAATTGTTGACACTTTCAAATGTCGAAGTATACTAAACTAATAACGGATTTTTTAAATGATTTAAGGCTGAAACTAAACAAAATTTAAACTTATTTAAAATATGTAGAATACTCGGGAGTGATAAACCACATGAGAAAAAGATGGATACCCTTTATTATTGCTTGTATGGTAGCAGTGCTTGTGATAGGGCTTAGAGCTGGCTCAATTTCAGAAGCAGAACGGCATCAATTTGTAGAAATGACGGTAAGCCCTACTATTGCAGTTGTAAATGCAGACGCAGGTACTTATATAAACGGCACGAGCCTTAATTATGCCGCCGCGATTATAGACACATTAGGCTCTAGGTTTACGCTGGTTTCTCCTGCAATGGCACAATCAGGCTTAAACAGTGGTATGTACAGCGCGATAGTTACATTTCCGTCCAATGTTTCTACCCGCATATTGTCATTTAATGCATATCAGCCTGAAAGGGTAGAAGTAGATTTTATTATTTCACCCTTACTATCAGACAGGGAGTTTTTAGAAACTTATCTTGAACTCATGGGCTTGCAAATGGCTATCAATACAACCTTGGCAAATACGTATGTCAGTTCTATTTTTAGACAGTTTCATGACGCACAAGACCAAGTCAGCGGCGTATTTCAAAATAGTTTAGCAGACTTGATGGCGTTAGAACTGCTTACACTGGGAAACTTTACAGATGGGATGGAGTTGGATTATATGCCTTTCGTCCCCCTCAACCCAAGACAGCTTGACACAGACTTTTATTTTGGGCAAGTATATGCCTTTGCGGCGGATATTTCAGGATGGTACTTGCGCAGTTATGAAATGGCTTCAGACCAGTTTTTATGGATGCGTGAGGGTTTGTTTGCCCTTACAGCAGATTTTCCAGAGCAGGAAAATACATGGCTTGAAATGCTTAGTGCATGGACATGGTACTCCGAAGAATACGGCAGGCTTTTAGAGATATATTCTGCCTATATAAGCACTCACGACCAGTCTTTGTTTGAGTGGTTTAACGAAAATACACACTGGAATGAATCCCTTGAGGATTTTCAGACACAGCTTGCGGCTTGGCATAGTTATTCTCAAGAGTGGTTTGAAACAGGGGAGCGTTGGCATACAGACTACTTGGGATATTTAAATTCTGTTGTAGAGTTTCAAGAAGCACTTGAGGCTTTTCAAGCAGAACTATCCACAAATTCTGTATCTGTACAAGATGAACTGAATGACTGGTTGCGGTTATTGGAAACATTTAGAGAAGACTTATATAACCAAATCGGAGACTTGGAAAAAATGGTTTTAACATACAATTTCCAAGCAGACGAAGCCAATGTGTTTTTAACAGATTTGGTAGACTGGCATTTAAGTTTAGCTTATCACTATTATGTTTTTGTAGATTGGTTAGATGAAGTCAACCAGCGGCAAGATGACATGAATGACTTTCTTGAAGAACTTACAGACAATCAACATGACATGCAAAGTGCGATAGATACATTTGTAGAAGGGGTAATCGACTTTGTGCCTATGCCAGACGCACTAGAAAATATTGTTGATTTAAGCGGATATTGGGGTGCAATTACTGAACCTGTGTCCCCATACCTTCCAACATTAACACCCCCCAGCTTACCATCTGGTCATTTGCCTGATATATTAGCTTTGGACACTGTAAACATTCCGCCGCTTCCGCCCAATGTCACCCCACTGCCCAATTTACCAGCTTTAAATTTCAATAATACCTTGCCATTTTATCTAGTTTTTGAAGTGCCAGACCACGCCAGAGACGCAATTCAAGACTGGGTCAATCATCAAATTCAAAACGCGTATATTTCACTGGACAATTGGCGAAATGAAGTTGAACCCATTGTTGAAGCAACACTTGATTGGTACGATGAAATACAATCCCCAGTACAAACACTAGGAGATAGAGGGCAGGAACTTGAGGATAGGCGTGTAGAACTTGCCAGTAGATTAACGCAAATTGAAGATATACTTATAGAGCTTGTTGATTTTTATACAGAACTAAACTATTTATATAACCATTTTGACGACTCTATACAAGATTTTCAAATATGGGGTAATATATTGAATGATATTTCTTATATTTTATATGACTGGGAGTATTATTTGACTTCCCATGCAGATGAAATGTTAACATGGCATACCATAATAAGGGATTTTTCTGATGACCTGTATCAATTAACCATGCCAGAATTACCAGACTATGCACACTGGAATCATTTGGAGTCGCCATATGATGCACATGTGGGTATATTTTACGCACTTGACCCACTAGAACCATTAACTTTGCCACAGTGGAATGAAGGCATCCATACACCACCAGAATATGGGGGAACACAAATAGCATATGCACTGGATAGATATTTTCCATTGCAAGACCATGTCATGACAGAGCCTTTTGCAATGATTCTACCGCCAGAATATACAGGTATGCTTCAGCCAAATGCAGTTGGATATCATTATATGACCATGGCAGAACGCCCAGAAAGTCCCCTATTGCCACCACCTCCGCGTCCAGATGATTTTTGGAGTTCATTAGATAATATGCATGACCAATTATCCCAGTTTGATGTCACCGATTTTTTATCAGATGATGTGACGCGTATGGTAGATAACTCCTTACGTTCATATTCAGGCTTTTTGGACAATTTAAGCGAAAGTCAAGTCCACCTGTTTAGTGACAATGTATCTCGTATGTATGAAGTCCATGATATCTACACACAATTTTTGAATAGTTTACGCAATGATGTTTTTCATAGTCATGCCGTTGAACATGCAACACTTCAAGGCGCAATTGAAACCTTTGCAGGACGCAGAGAAGATAGCATTGATGATACCCAGCGTCGTTTGGGAGAATTTTCTACCATGATGCCGGAAACACGGGTGATGGGCGGCATCAATCAAAGTGTAGTAGACTTTACCGTTGCACCTTTTGAGTTTGCAACCTTCTCATTAGATGAACACAACTCCCCAGTGCTTGCGCAAGTTGTGCCTATGGCAGAAACTTATGACCGATACCTAGCCATTGTGCTTATCATTGTGGCAATGGTATTGACTGTCACGGTTGCAAGTCCTCTCATCACACAACTTATTAAAAAACAACCCAAAACCAAACGATAACTGGTTTTGGGTTGTTTTTTATATTACGATTGCCCTATTAAATGGTTTAGGCTTTCTAATTTGTATCCCATGTCTTTATAACGGGTGAGGAGTTCGTCCAAAATGAGGGCGTTAATTTTTGCAGTATTGTGCAAAAGTACAATTGCCCCAGGGTGGGTGCGGGGCATAAGCTTGGAAAAAGCTTCTTCCTGAGATGGCTGGTTTTTATTATCCCAGTCTTTGTAGGTAGAACTCCAAAAGATTGTATGATATCCAAGTTCTTGTGCCAGCTTTAGATTTGCTTCATTGTAAACACCACTTGGCGGGCGGTAAAAGCGGGGTATTTCTTGCCCTGTTACATTACGATAGTGGTCTTCTACTTGTTCAAGTTCTTTTGCAAAAGCGGCTTTTTCGGTTAGCTTCGTCATATCTGGGTGGGACATGGTGTGGTTGGCTATAATATGACCTTCTTCTACCATGCGCAAAACCAGTTCTGGATTGTCACGAATATACGTGCCTACGAGAAAAAACGCCGCCGGTACTTGGTGTTTTTTAAGAGTGTCTAATATGCCTGCGGTTAGGTCGTTTTCGTATCCTGCATCAAATGTCAAGTATATAACATTTTCGGATGGGTTGCCGATATAGTACGCGCCAAACTGGGCAAGATATTCTACTGTAGCATTGCCTTGGGGCGGTTCTCCGCCTGTGGGAAAATGAAGCCCCCAATCATCAGCAAAAGCAACTGTATGGGTCATTGCTAAAATAAACATGCAAATTGCAAGTTTGTATAATCTTTTCATCAATATCACCTCTTGCAATAGGTTGTGCAAATAATGTGGGTATATTCGTACAAGGCTTGTCATATATTTTTCCAATCAGATTTTTTTGAGGTGATTATGGAAAATATAAGCGCGTTTTTAGGTTCAGAAGTTGCACGACGCTTGGTTGGCATCAGTGGACGGCAGTTTGAAAAAATTTCTGAAATTCGTCTGCGGGTGGACAAGCCTATGATTGTGCGCATTGGTGGACGGGATTATTTTGTTGTGGCAGACAGTTTTCAAGGTTCACCCTTGGTTTCTGTAATAGATAAGGCATACCGCCCCAATGCAGAGGATATACGGGAAACAATGGAGCGTATTAGCCAGTATTCCTTTTATGCCTTTGAATCAGAATTATCCCAAGGGTATATCACTTTGCCCAAAGGACATCGAGTGGGCGTGGTGGGACAAGCAGTATTAGAAGATGGAGCCGTGCGGGCATGGCGGTATATTAGTGGGCTGAATATTCGTGTAGCCCATAGCGTCCTTGGTTGTGCCGATGATGTGCTTCCGCAAATTCTAAATGCTGATGGACTTATGCATACAATGATTATTTCCCCGCCTGGCTTTGGAAAAACCACATTGCTACGAGATATTGTACGGCAAATTTCTGACGGAGGGCTGACTGTAGGGCTTGCAGACGAACGTTCAGAAGTCGCGGGGTGTTTTCGCGGGGTGGCACAAAACGATGTGGGCATTCGTACGGATGTACTGGATGGCTGTCCAAAGGCTTTGGCAATGGTCATGCTTCTCCGCGCCATGTCACCAGACGTTATTGCTGTTGACGAGCTGGGAGGAGAAGCTGATGCCCGTAGCCTTGACACGGTACTTAATGCAGGTGTAAAAATTTTATGTACAGCCCATGGAAATGATGTTGAAGATGCAATGAAAAACCCCGCGCTGACAGCAGTGCTGGGACGGGGGATTTTTCAGCGTTTCATTGTGCTGGATAAACCTACAAATGTAGCAGGTGTATTTGATGGCAAAGGCGTAAAAATTTAAAACACAAAATAATCTGGTGTAACCAATATATGATTGCCGCTGACAGCTGTTAAGCTTATGCCATGGTTTAACCCTGTATATTCAGCAATTAAGTCCACCATGATTTGCTGTAATACTTGAATATCTATGACCGCTTGTGGGACTTTCCCATTCGCCCGCATAATGCCGTATTCGGCGGCGGCAATGGGGAATAAAAACTGCATAGATATTGGAAAAGCGGCTACCCTACCTAGTGAACCTTCTATTTCAAGGACAGCCCTTATCCCTTCAATAAGCAAAGGAATGTCATACATCTCTGGGTAAATATTTAATATTCCAAATTCATGGGCAATATCTAAAATATGCGGCTCAAACCACATAGACGGCATAGGAAGATAAATCATGTCCCCATTCCGCATCCAAAACATTCTTTCATTATCTAAGCCAAAGAATACGACATCTGGCCCATACCTTTCTATAAGTGGAGGGATTGTGTCTATTAAAAACGCCTGATAACTACTGCCGCATTGAATCGCGCCATCAATATCAACCGCTACAAAGTGAAGCCCCGTTTCCCCACTCAGTTCACGCATCATGTTGTGACGTGGCGTTTCCTCAAATACTTCATCCTCATCCCACATAAAGCTATCATAAAAATAAACAAGGGTTCTTGCCCCAAGTGTTCTTGCTTTTGCTGGAAAATTTCTATCCATTTCGTAGGTGTTGATTTCTAAAGCTAAATTTGCATTTTGGGAAATATCTAAATGTTCAGGGTAAAAGATAAAAATATCATCTCTTAATCCGCGTAATATTGCTGAAATATTGTGCGGCTCACCACGCCATGCAGGACTTATAATGACCACTTGAATTTGAGGATTTTCTGCAATATCCCCAATCATTGCTGCCGCTTCATTGTCCTCCCAAGTATAAATAATTACATTGTCTCTACCATGCCGCGCTATAAGCTCTACAACCCAGTTATTTCCTTGATGATGACTGGGGATTGTCAGTCGTTCATCTGTTATCACTGCAATTTGTACAGCGTCCACTGTAAAAAGTGCGTAAAGATATGCCTCTGGTATATCTCTTTCCCACATTGGCGTTGGGTCAAGCCAGTCATATACTATAAAATGACGAATAATGCGATATTGCCCTGACGCAAGTTGACCATGCATATGCACCCAAGATACATTTTCATCAACACTACTTTCTGGGTCTATCATAAATAATGGTTCAGTCCAAAAAATATCATCAATAAAGGGAACTTGTACCCATGTACCATTTAGATATTGCTCAATACTAAAGGGTGAACTATATCCAAAGGTTTCTGATTCAGAATTATTTATCATGGATAATCTTAACCCAGTAGATGTAACACTCCTCATATCTACATCCATATGCAAACCTTGCCAATATGCAAGCGCACCACTTCTTTCAGTTTCAATGACTTGATTAACCGTTGCGTCATCGTGACAGGCTACAAATATACTTAGTGTCAGCAACCCAATTATTGCAATCAAAAATCTCCTCATGACCTTATCATCCCTTCTATGATAATGTCAACGAGAAAAATTCAAATTTGTTCCATAAAAAAAATGCAGATATTCAATATTTTGAATATCTGCATTTTTATTTATTATTCTTGTGTATATACCATTAGTGCCATATGTCTGGCGCGTTTTACGTTCATGGTCATTGCGCGTTGATGTTTGGCGCAGTTGCCTGTTACACGGCGGGGAAGAATTTTTCCACGCTCGGAAACGTATTTACGCAGTTTTGCTATATCTTTGTAATCAATTGTTGTTGCTTTATCTACACAGAACTGGCATACGCGTTTTTTGCGCCGCCCGCGTCTTTTTTGCATCATTGCTTATTCACTCCTTCATACCTACATAATTAAAACGGTAAATCATCATCTTCATCTATGCTTTGGGTAATGGCAGAAAAACCTTCTGGTTCACCTGTTGGCGGGCCGTCTGGTGGGGCAGAATAACTGCCGCCGCCTTTTGCCATACGCGCTTCAAATGCAGCACGGCTTTCTGCAAAGTTTACTTCGTCTGCATTAACCTCTGTTACCCAGCGTCTTTGACCTGAATTATCATCATAAGAACGCACGCTAATACTTCCGCAAATGGATACCATCATACCCTTTTTGATATACCGCTCGATAAACTCTGCCGTACGGCGAAAGGATACACAGTTAATAAAGTCGGCATCAGGTTCGCCTTCTCTTTTAAATCGTTTATCCACAGCAACGGTAAACCGTGCCACGCACGTTGGGTCAGCACTTTGTGAGTAGCGTATCTCGGGGTCTTTGGTTAAGCGTCCTAACAAGATTACCTTGTTCATAAGTTTCCCTTCTCCCTACTCGGCAGATACTTCTGCAGGTTCTTCGGAAACAGCTTCTTTTTCTGCGGCTTCTGCAGCAGCTGCGGCTGCGGCCGCTGCTCTGGCTGCGCGTGCAGCTTCTTTTTCTGCAGCTTCTGCGGCAATTGCCGCTGCTTTAGCAGCCGCTTTTTCATCCAAAACAACTGTAAGATAACGCAATACGTTTTCAGAAAGGTTTAGACGGTTTTCCACTTCCCGTGGTGTTTCGCCTGCTGATGCGTAGGTGATGAAGGTGTACATTCCTTCGTTTTGCTTGGCAATTGGATACGAAAGTTTACGCCGTCCCCAATCGTCAACCTTTTCAATCGTGCCGCCAAAGCGTTCGATTAAGGCTTTAACCTTATCCATCTCTGCGCGATAGTTGTCCTCTTCCATGTCGGCCCTTACAATCACGCCCATTTCATACTTGTTCATGTGCTTTTGCACCTCCTGGTCTATGGCGCATCTTTAACATTTTAGTCATAATGCGCAAGGTTTCAAAATACTAGCACATTTCTTGGAAAAAATCAAGTTTTTGAAATTAAATACCCATACCCTATCGTAGAACATACATTGTACTATAAAGGGAGGAAAAAAATATGATTATTATTGACACCGTGACTGTTGCAGTAGAAACAGAAAGTGAACTGCGAAGCATACTGTCAGGAACTAACACTTATACGACCATTTACCTTGTTAACGATATGACACTCACCCAAGGCGTAAGTATTGCTACCGACAAGACCAATCTTGTCATTGACGGAACTTACCCTTTGGACGGCACCGGAACCGTTCAAACCTATACAGATATGAATAGTTCATCCAGCAATGATACAATCAACGTCTCCAACAGCAATATGCCTGTGATTACTTTGCAAAATATGAATATTATCGGGCGAAATTACTATGGTATCATCTATGTTCCAGACGGCATAAGCGGAGTGACACTCAACTATATCAATGTAACTTATACTGGGCCCCAGTTTATTTATAATGCCTATGGCTACAACAATTTGACCGATTGCACATTTACCAGTGCCGCGTCCACAGCGTGTCCGCTCAATGAAATGGCTGAGGTAAGTTATTTGACCATAGGCGGAAACACGATGATTAACCATCAAGCAAATAACGGCTCAAATGCTACATTTTGGTTTCGTTCAGGGAGCAACCCTACATTTATCATCAACGAAAATGCAAATGTCACCATTACAACCACAAGTTATTGCTTCTATACAGACCTTCATCCAAACATCACCATTGGGGATGGGGCAAGCCTTTTCTTTCAGCCAGTCCTTGGTATGTTTCTTAATAATGGACATTATATAAACTCGCTAACCATAGGGGATAATGCATCACTAACCATCATACCCGATGAAAGTGCAACTGCCGCTTATTCATCGCCGATTGTGGTTGATGGCAATATTTCTGTAGGCAATAATGCCAATGTATTTATTCAAAGCACCCTTACCGCGTTTTCACCTATTTATTTTTTAGCAACTGCAATCCTTTCCATTACAAATCCACAAAGTTTTGTACTCTACAGCAATAAAGCCCAAGCAATAAATGCTAATGGGTATCCACTCACATTCACAATATCCGCAGAGCAAATGAATCTTTGGGTATATGCAAATACATTAAATCCAGGGGATATCAATGATATACCAGATTTTCAATGGGATAGATACAATAATCCAATAGCTACCGATTACACACCCCTTTCCATTGCAGGCACGTGTACATCCAATGTCTGGTCAATCACTTCCAATAACTTTACAACTCAAGAAATAAGCAATCTTCCTGCCCTTACAAATTTTCACCCAGAAACTGACCAAGTTTTATCCCTAGGGAAACTGCTTACGGTGAACCCCATTGTAGATGGTCAATATCCCATAAGTGGCACAACGATAGCAAATGCAGCCATTCAAGTTCAATATGACTCTGGCGGCACATCTTATGAAGACACGGCTTCTGCGGATTCCAGCGGTAATTTTAGCATTGTACCCTCTGCAACGATTGAGATAGATACCACTGTAACCATCACAGCCCATTCTCCGTTTTTGACAGGTACAATCGTCAACGCGGCTATTGATGGAGGAGAGATAAGCCTTGAAACGCCTGATAGTGATTTGCCTTTTGTAATGGTTAAGCTGGTTGTCCCCAATAAACTTTTGTATGGAAGAGATGTGATTTGGCAGCAGGTTATTGTGCATGATACACGGGTATACCCTACCCCATGGGAAATTTCTGCAACCCTTTATTCAGACATGACCAGCCAAGACAATCCTTTGCATACCCTGCCTGACGCACTGATTTATGTAGATGAAAATGACCACATTGATACCCTTGGCAGTGACCCTGTCATTGTTTTTACGAATGATGGCACCAGTAGCGGGGACACAATCATCACTTGGAACGATACCCAAGGAATCTTACTGAATGGAGAAAATATAACCTTTTTTGCCAATGAAGTATATGCCGCAAACATCAATTGGCAACTGGATGTGGAGTAAAGCATAAAAGTGTAACATTTTACCCCGCCTTAGAATATCTTATAGTACATGCTCTAAGGCATGTCATAATAAAAAAATAAGGGGGGAAATGAAAATGGCTGATACAGTACTTTCAAGTCAGGCGGGTTCTCTCGGTAGCTATGATGGTCAAAGTTTATCATTAAGTTCTTCACTTGTATCTGTAATCCTAGTTGATGGGCTTTCACTTACAATGACCACTGACCAAGCAGTTTGGGCAGATGGCGTACTAACCTATACAGTGGTTATTGCAAACGTCTCTGGTGAATATCCATACACCGCACCAGTAGTCACCACCGTTTTAGACCCAACGCTTGTCACACTGGTTGACAACAGTGTTATTGCTAACGGCACACCACTTGTGCTTGATACCGACTATACGTTTGATGTCTTGACAGGCACACTGATTGTAACATTAGATGATATTGCTATTGCAGGCGAAACAACACTTACTTTTCAAGTGCAAAAAGTTGTATAGTCGTTCAGCTACACTTTGCACGCACGCCATTGTCACATCTAATGGTTCTACGTTCAAAAGCAATAATATATGCGTATTACTAAAGTTTATTTTAACACGGCAACAAGCAACGAATCAGATTATATCTTCTATTGCAATGAATGGTTTAGCACTTAGTCATATACTCAATACAGAAGGCGAAAAGATACAATATATTTTAGGCACACTTCCTACAAGTGAACATGCGCCGCCTACTATTAAAGATATTCTCATGGCAAATAAAAGTGTTACTGAAATGCTTAACACCGTTGTAAATACTCAAATACTTTTAGGAAATAAATTTATTGATGTACTTTCAGATTAAAAAAATACTACAATGAATTAAATCATTGTAGTATTTTTTGTTTAAGTATAGCAAAGCAACAGGGTTTAACGTATTTTTATGTTGATTTCAATATCAGTAAAGGCTTTTGACAAAAAACCTTATTTTTAATCCTCCCCAAGTTTCAACGCTTGGTCTATGCGTATTTTTGAAATAAAAGTGATAAGCACAACAAGACAAATCAGTATCATTGCACCCATGACCATAAACAAACCAGCATAATCCCGCGCTTCCATAATGACAAGCAGTGGGATTATTTGTTGGGTATACGCCATTTGAAGCATGGGTACATAAAGGCGGGCACTCACTTCGCCAACCACTGCACCAATAATGAGTGCGGTGATTGTAATGAGTATTTGCTCGTTAATCAGTAAGCCAATGATACTTTGCAAGCTCATACCCATGGCACGAAAAATACCAAATTGTAACACACGCTCCCGTATGGACAGTATCCAGTATAGCAAAAATCCTGCAAAACACACGATAAGCGTAATAATGAAGTTGACCGTAAGCACCCCATTTGTGCCTTGTACAAGAGGGTCTAGCAACCCTTGGGCAATCTCATTGGCTGTATCATGGAGGATAATTTCCGGGTGCAAGGTTTCTGCTTCTATAAAATCGTGCAAAAACTGAATTGAGTCTGTATTGGTACGCAACCATATTTCATAGGGCCATATCCCCCAATGGTTTTGTAAATAATTAAAATTGCCCACAACAAGACTATGCTCGATTTCAAAAATTGTACCTTCTTGGGTTTCATGCCTTTCTGATGGAATAAATGTTGGCCAACGGTCAATAAAACCAACGATTGTCATGATGCCAACGTCATTTTCTATCACCGTTGTAACCGTATCTGTGGCAATAATATGGTCATGATACAGTCGCAGGGTATCCCCAACAGACGCGCCTTGTTCACGAAAATTATATGAAACCAGCACGCCATTAGGCACTTGTGACAGCACATTTAAAAAGTAGTTAATGTGAATAGGCAAAAAGTCATCTCTAAACCAAATTGTCTCACCAAAGTGTTGCGGCTCAATTGCCATAAGGGTTGTAGATTCTCGAATTGCCCCTTCGCCGGCACGGCGAATTTCTGCATGAACTTGCGCTACTGGACGAGGTACAAAAAAAGGTGTGCCTGGAGGGCGGATATTGGCAACTTGCGGTTCAATCATTACACGGGTGATTGAATCCACTGCATCAAAATGTGTAAAGCGTTCAAAGTTTGGCTCTACAAAAACCATTTCTGTTGCAATTTCACTGACAATTTGTAGGGTATTATCACTCCAAAACTCTTGTATAACCACATTGGTTCCGCCAAGATAGCGTATTTCATGTTCTGCATTTAAGTTAATTGTACGTGCCGCTTGGGCACTAAAAATCCCTATTGCCATAGTAAAAACAAGGAAAATCATAATAAATTGTTCTTCACCCATAGAGCGAGCAACTTTTGTCATGGCTGTGTACAACCCAATGGGCATATATTTGCGCCCGACATAAAATATAAGTTTTACAATATACGGAAAAACCCGCAAGCAAAACAATCCAAATCCAATGATAAATAAAGATGACGCAATAAACATAGTAGGGTCAACAAAATCACTTGTACCTGTTGCCAGTGTTTGCTGAATATTAAAATTGTAAATACTATATAGAGAAGCCCCCAAGCAAATGATATCCAAGAAATATCGTTGCCAAAGGGATTTTTTTGGTTTGCCGGATTTACCCCGTTTATGCTCAACGATACCTACTTTTGAAAATCCTATGACTGGCAAAATCATAGCAAAGAAGGAGAATAAAGCGGCTGCCCCACCAAAAAGCAGTGCTTGTGCAGACAGTTCCACAACAACAGGGGAACGCTCCATAATTTGCAAGAATCCTCTTGAAGCCCCAAGCAAATGACAAATTGCCATGCCCAAAGCCACCCCAAAGGGAAAAGCCATTCCGCCCATCACAAGCCCTTGCCCTACATAAATATTAAAAATCTGCCTACGGCTTGCGCCGCGGCTTTTTAACACAGAAATATCATTTTGCTCCTGCTGTAAAATTTTTCGGCTGATAACATAAATGAAAAACCCAAGCAAAGCATATAAAGGGACTTGAAGCATAATAAGGGTAATACTAAACTCTGCCGTGCGTGCAATATGCTCACGCAACACTTCATAATAGTTTTGCTCGAAGCTGAACATAGACATGCCCATGAAGCGGGGTGTAAGGTCGTTGATACCCCTTTGATACCGTGTGATATTTCCCCCTGTCATGCCAAAGAAATCGTGAATATTTGCCCATGTGGCAGCAATACGAAATTCATCACGGTAATTTGCAGTCAACATATCTTGTACAACTGTTTCGCAAATGATTAGATTTTCTGTAAAGTCAGGGTCAACCACTGCCCAAAATGGCAGGGATTCTGGCGGTAATTCTATAAGCCCTACAACGCGGATAAATATATCAGGCTCGCTTGTGCGTATCAGCTCATCAAGAAGCAAGTCATTACGAAACATTGCAACGTCCATGGCAAGGGCTTCAATAACATTTGAATAATGATTGGCAGGCATACGTCCATGTAATAGCCTTGTATTCTGTGTCAAGTCTTGTATGCCCAGCAGGTTTATTGTACGGGGCGTGGTTGCCCGTGCAGACATAGGCTGGATTGACCAGCTTGTCATGCTATAAGTTCTCACCGTTTGTGATACAGGTATCCCAAGAGTATCCAGCATTTCATATAAAATAATATCCCGCGTTTCTTCATACATACCCACAGGGTCTTCTGCGTTGTTAAATGCATATCTCAATTGGCTAAATACAGGGTAAATTCCTTCTGTGGCTTGGCGCAAGCTCATGGACTGGTGCATCATTCGGGTGATGGATGCCATGGCATACATTGGTGTTGAGGATGCTACGCCTATCAGCAAAACATTTCCCACAAGCAAGCAAAGCATTAGCCATCTATTTTTCCACATTTTACGAAAGAGAAAGCTTGTCACCTATGCCCCACCACCTTCTGCCCTGCTTCCAGCCCAGAAACCACCGTTGCAACCTGCGAAGTACCATAAGGCCCAAGGGTAATAAAACGCTGTCTAAATACACCATCGTCATATATGGTGACATAGGGCATACTTTCGTATATCGTCCGTCCTGATGATTGCTGAATTGCCCCACGATGAAGAATAATGCTTTCACCAAACATATTCCAAATGAGATTGACTTCTCTATTTCTGTGTTCCATCAGTGCGCGCCAGTCATTGTCAAGGGTTTGTATAATTTGTGTTAGTGTATTTGGCTCAAGGGGCTTGAGGAGGAAATCTGCATTGCCCTGCCTATGCCCTGTTGCAAATGGGTCACTTACCACTATCACATCAAATGTTGTATTGGCAAGGGTTGCGGAAAACACATCACCATATCTTATAATGTGCATATGAGGTGTCCTGACTGTCAACACAACAGATTCAGCTTCAGCAAGCACAACCATATTGCGCCCTTCCACTGGGCTTCCAATGCCTATTGCCGCAAGATTCATTACCACCCCGTCAAAGGGTGCGGTCATATATTCTGTGGCAAGCAATGTGGTTGTTTCTTGTATGCTTTGGCGCATATCATCCATTTGCCGTCTGGTATCAGATAAAAATTGCTCGTATCTTAATTCTTGAAGGGTAAGGTTTAATAAAAGCCTTTCCCGCTCGTTTGCAGGGGCGCGGTCAAATGCTATTTGCATTTCACTTATTTCCACTTGCCGTCGATTTTGTTCTGCCAGAAAGTCTGTTTCAAAACGATACAAGTCGTTTTGTGCATTGCGATGTTGTGCAAGAAACAGCTCTGACCCATCAAAAGTAGCAGACGCAAGAATATCCCCAGCCTGTACAAACTGTCCATTGGTGACATGAAATCCATCAAACTGTCTTTCTTGCCCTTCAAACATTAAATTTCTTTGTACAAGAAAACCTATATTCAAGTCCATACTACGTTCTTCGTACAATGTGCCTATGTTTACTGGTGCAATTTGCAGTAAGTTGACCACCCTTGCCGCTTGCTCAAAGTCCATGAGAACGCCCGCTTCAATGGCAGTTGCCATGGTGCTTACCTCGCTATTATCGCCATCGGTACACGCGGCCATGAAAAGTAAAAAAAATATAAGTATACCCAGCTTTTTGTACAGGTTGTTACCGAACAAGCACAACATCCCCTTCCTCTAGCCCTTCCAGAATTTCTACAAACGTATCTGAAACTGCGCCTGTACGGACGGGGGTTAAAATCCGTTCTCCGTCAATCATAAGATATACAAAATCATCAAATACGATACTTCGCATTGCATTGGACGGCACACGAAGGGCATTTTCTTGAAACTCCACTGAATATACAATGGAAGCATATGCACCCAAGGGCGGTAAAGTGCCGTCTGGCTGAGGCGTGATGTCAAAACGCCAGCGCATAGGGTATCTTCGCTGTTGGGCAATTGCCACTTCTTGCAGTGTCATTGGGGTATAGGTCAGTTGATAAGTCAGCCCGTTTATGCGGGCTTCAATGCGGGGTGCTGTCCTGACTTCCAGAGGTAAATCTTCACTCACATCTTCAACAAATAATCGGGTTTCATGATTGATATACATAAATATTTGATTTGCGTTGACATGCTCAAGACTTGCAAGATGTGTAATTGTGCCAGCAGACGGCGCACGAAGTTCTGTTCCTTCAATTTGAAGGCGAAGGGCGTTTAAATGACGATTGGCGTTGGCGATATCTAGTTCCCGCATTTGGGCAGATTGAATATTTGCAAGTTCCATATATTCTATCTCCACTAAAATATTTTCAGCATTTTGTATCGCTTGTGTTTCAAATGTTTGAGCAGCACGGTGCATTGCATCTTCATAATCAAGCCATTTGAGGGCTATTTCCAGTGCAGAAATTTCGTCAGCAATGACGGCGGCACGGTTCAGGTCTGCAATATGTTGTACTTGCTGTGTGATTTCTTCGTCAATATCACCTGTGTCAAGCCGCGCAAGCAGTTGACCTGCTTGTACAAACGCCCCTGGGAAAACATAAACATTTGCAATCTGCCCGCTGACTTCAAAAGATAAGGGTACAGATTCTACCCGCACAACGCCATGCCCTATAACCAGTTGCGCAACTGTACCCCATGTCACTTGGGCAGTATCAATGGTTGCGGCGGCAAACCCAATAGGCTCAAGCAAAGGCGGGCCATCTGTGACTTCAATGGCAGTGGATGTACAACCAGCAAGCACCATGACAAGTATTGCACCAATCATGACCAGTTTCATCATATGACCACCAGCTCCCCTGCGTCCAAGCCCTTTGTAACTTCTATAAGAAAGGGTGTCCTTAGTCCAAGCTCAACATACCGCACACTGCGTACACCATCTTCCAACACAAAAACAAAATACTGGTCGCCAGCACGGTGAATGGCATGGTGACTTACTGCAATTACGTCAAAAGCTTCCTCGAAAATAAAAGTGATACTACCCACAGTATTTGTATCAAACAACGCGGTATAGTCTTCCACAGGTTCAAACCAAACCCATGCAGGATTCAATGACGTGACAGATTCAGGAATCACTGCCCGCACTTCAAAGGTAAAATCAAAATTATCCAAAGCCATTTCAAATATCTGCCCAGGTTCAACATGGGCGGCTTGTTGGTGACGAATCCTAAAAAATGCATCATTCATGTCCATAATAATTGCCACAACACCTGCGGTATTGGAGCGTTGCCCCTCTACCATGCTCATTACATTTCTGGCTATACCGTTTATGGGTGCGCGTACAATTAAGTCTTCAAATTCTGCTGAAAAATACGCATGTTCAAGGCTCAGTAAATGCAACCGCTCTTGCAGCACTTCCCGCTGGATATTGTACCCTGTATCATCTATAGGGGTTTCTGTCAGTTCTGCCATGCGCAAACTATGATGGTGACGGTCGTTTAACTGTTGTAACTCTAATGCAAATCTTTCTTGTAATATCCGCAGTTCTTCTAGGGTTTCTTCCAGTTCAGGATTTTTTAAGGAAGCAATAATTTGCCCCTCAACCACTTCATCCCACTCTGAAATAAAAATACCTTCAATTTCAAGCCCTCCTTGGGGGAAATGTAATGTTTCCCGTGTTTCTGCGGCAAACACAGGTCTAATGGTTGAATATAAAATAACATCTGTGCGTTGAACTGTGGCAGTGCGCCATTGCACAGGGGCAGGCGGCGCAAACACAGGCAATGGTGGCAAATCTTGTACTACAGGCATTGCCGCACAACCTGTCACCAAGAGTAAAAATACCCCTAATAAAATCAGTTTTTTCATGACAATAACCTCAGCTGACGCGCCCAACTTCTTGGCATGATAATTTCCAAATCTTCGCCAAGGGCGGCGGTGATTCTAAGCCTTTCACCAGCGGGAAGGAAAATATCACCTGATTGGGGTACATCGGCTCTAATGTTGACGGCAGGATGAGGAACATACTCATACCGCGCCACACGTTCATATCGTGGCTGGACAGGTATCGGTCTTAGCAAGTCTTCAAACTCTACATACTGCCCCAAAATCTCTGACCAGCCAGGGGGGAAGAAATCACCAGGGTTAATCATTACACCATGGTTTACAAGCACATTTTCATAATGGCGCACCCATTCACCAGAACCATAGGTATGAAAACCTGCATGGGTGTCATGGCTATTGTTTGAAAGTACAAAATTGTTTCGGGTATTATTGTGAAGGGTTACAGTGCGCCCAGGGGTTAAAGTAATACGGTGAAGAGGCGCTTCTGTGGTTTCTTGTATACTAAGGTATGTGTTATTCCAAGATGATGGGAAAGCAATAGAAAGTGCTACCCCTTCTTGTGGCATGAGTGTCATACGGCGGGTGGCAGGCAAGAGATATTGTTCAGAAGTACCAACACCGTAATCCAACACCACCATTTGGGTTGCAGTGGTTCCCATTACAAAATCATAGTAAAAGTCACCGTTGATGGCTTCGTTTTGAATTAAAAACGGGCGATTGTAGCGGTTACGGTCAATGTTGTCAATCTGCAAAATATTGCCATAAGAAAGCATGTGGCGGTACAGTGCAGTTTCACTGCTTGTTTCAACGGTCAAACCATCCAGCGTGCGAGGAAAAACTAAAGTGGCTGAATCATCAGGGCTTGTAAACCGTGCCGACTGCCCTTCTTCTAGGGTAAAATAATCCCCAGCATTGATACGTCCAAAAGATAAAATATCACCGTCATTGTCATATAAAACGTAATCCAGCGTCACATCATCCGCTTGGGCATAAAATAAAAATGTGGCAGAATCATCACCGCTATTTTGCGCAAAAACAGATGTACCTTGTGTCATGACTTGCCTGTGCAACGGAGCAGTTGAGACTTGTGTAACATCCATGGCAGATATGTCTGGAATACTTACGGCAATATCTACCTGTGTTGACGTAATGGTCACGATTGCCCCAGCAGGTACAACAACAGACGCTTGAGGGGTAATCACATCTTCCACTTTGTTAAAAGTAATTTCATCATCATACAGCATGACATATTCAAAACCAAATACATTTTCATCATTTACACAACGCAAGAAAACGGTGTGAGGGCGCACCATGTCGTCATTGGTTATTTCCATAGACATGCCAAAAGGCAAGACCAAGTAAGCTGGAGTATCTGCGCTATCATCTATATCCAAATATTCCAGCCAATGATAGGGGAAGTACATTATTGCATATGAAAGAGGGGTGATTGTCATAGCTTGCCGTGCTGTCAATCTCAGTTCAAATCCTTCAACTTCATCATGGCTTATCACATGCCCGTCCCGCCCGCGAATGATGTATTCATAAGCAAACGGACTATATTCATCACCTGTGTAAAAACGCGGTACAAACGTAACATCTGTCAAAACCTCTATCATTTGTGAATGGTTTGGAAGCATTGCAATTTCAACCAATGCAGGGGTTGTGTGTGCGTATACATTCAATTGACGACCATGCCAGCGTGAGGGGAAATAAATAGAAGTTCCTTCTTCAGAAGAAACAGTCAAAGACCCGCCAGCCGTTATATTTAATTGAGGCGACCTTATTCCTCGCTCAAAATGAACCACTGTGCCTATACGATTGGTGGTGACAAAATCCAAATAAGTCAAGTTTGTGGTACGTACATGCAATGCTTCACTGTGGATATTTTCAATAACCACCCCATGATTGCCCACTGCTATTTCATGCAAGGCAAACCCTGAACGTGATGTAAGCTGTAGCCGAGCAGTATCAAAGGATATGGTCAGCGGTTCAAGGGGAGAAATTTCTACTGCGCCTGCACCATTGATAGAAAATTGACCTGCCGCATAACCAAATCGTGTCACTTCACCGTCCGTATCCCGTGCAACAATTTGATACCGCCCTGTGCCTGTCACACGTACATGAGAAATAACACGTGGGTCTATACCCACAAATTCATAAACATTGCCGACCTGTAAAGTACGGGATTGCTGGGCAGCCCATACAATACTAGGGGCAAACACCATCATTACAATGGTCGCCACTGTACATAAGAAAAATTTTTTAGTCACTAGGTTAGCCCTCCTTTTTTCTCTGGCGGCGTGAGTATTACCCGATTATCTTCATCTATGCTAATTATCAGGCGATTACCGTCAAGGTTCATCTTATCTAATAAATTACGGGGAATTTGAATGCGCCCTGCACGGTCTAATACAGCATACTCTATTTGCTCCCCTACAAAGTCGCCCATACCTGCAAGCCGTTCTGCATAGTTATTCATTATAAATTCACTGGAAGTTTTGCCATCACGAATGGCTACAACACGTTGTACTTTTTTTGCAATGTCTCGGTCATGGGTTACGATGACTATGGTTGTGCCAAGTTCCTTATTCACTGTGCGGAACATGTCTAAAATCGTGTCAGTTGTACGTGTGTCCACACTGCCTGTAGGTTCATCTGCAAGAAGGACGGCAGGATAATTTGCAAGAGACAGAGCAATGGCTACACGTTGCTGCTCACCACCAGACAGTTGATTGAGACGGTGCTTTGCCCGTTTGCCCATGCCTGTAAGCTCCAACAAATCCATAGCGCGGGATTTTTTATCTTTGACCTGACTTTTATTGTTTAATTGCATTGGCAGCATTACATTTTCTAAGGCGGTCAAGTAAGGGATAAGATTGCGGGCGTTATTTTGCCATATAAAACCTACTGTGGATGTTTTGTAACGCACCAAATCTTTTTCACGCATTTTAAACAAATCTTTACCGTCAACAAAAAGCTTACCTGCGGATGGTTTGTCCAAACCACCAATCATATTTAAAAGTGTAGACTTTCCACTTCCGCTGTTTCCGATGATTGCCATGACTTCACCGCGCTCTACAACAAGGTCAAGCCCTTGCAGTGCCAGTACTTCTATTTCTGATGTTTTATAAATTTTGACTAAGCCATCTGCTACGATAACATGCTTTTGCAGGTCATAATCCGTATGTTCAGAATGCATTAACTATCTCTCCATCTGCCAATTCATAAACCTTGTCTGCCACTTCCATCAGGTCAGGGTCATGGGTTGTCATGACTATTGTTGCGCCTTCGTAAGCGATTAAATCTTTGAAAATTTTTACAACTTGCAAAGCTGTATTGGTGTCAAGTTCTGCCGTGGGTTCGTCTGCAAAAATAATTTTGGGTCTGTGAGCAATCGCACGGGCAATGGCCACACGCTGTTGCTCTCCCCCAGAAAGTTGGGGCGGCATGTGGTGCATTCTTGGCGCAAGCCCAACTTTTTCAAGACAATACTCTGCCCGCGCTTTTCGTTCCCCTAGGAACGCACCACTAAGACGCAGGATAAATTCTACATTTTCATAGGCACTCATCATACTAACCAGTGCCACAGATTGAAAAATAAACCCTATGTCACGACGGCGCAAAAGGTCACGTTTTTTTGATGAAAGCTTTGTAATTGAAGTGCCTGAAAAAAGTATGTCTCCTTCTGTTGGATAATCTAACGCCCCCAGAGCGTTCATCAGTGTCGTTTTTCCACTGCCAGAGCGGCCTTTTAAAATAGTTAGTTTATTTTCAGCAATGGTTAAATCAAGCCCTTTTAACGCCCAAAACTGCCCTCCACCTACAGGAAACGCCCGCTTGATACCTTTGCCTTCCATTATGTACTTGCTCACTCCGCGATTCCTCCTATTGCATACAATTGGTAGAATTGCACAACTATACTTCGCAATAGAATATCACACACCGTCAAAATGCGCAATCACTTCTTTATGACAATTTCTTATGTGGGGGTTTAAGTGATATATAGACGTTAAAAATAAAAAAAAGCTGTCTCATAAAGACAGCTTTTTTTATTTTTAAACAGACACTTCCGTGCCTTTGGTGATAACCGCAGGTTTTTCTGCCGTACCAATCACCCTTACGCCATCGTGCAGGTTTACATCTTTGTCTATGATGGCGTATTCTACAACACAATTATTACCAATGCGTGTGCCTTCCATGATGATAGAATCGCTTATGACCGAGCCATCCCCTGTAAATACTTTTCTAAATATAACGCAGTTTTTTGCACTTCCGTTTAGAATTGCACCGTTGCCTACCAAGGCATTAACCACTTTTGCATTTGCATTGTACTTTGCAGGAGGTTCGTCTTTAGGTTTTGTTTTGGTATAGGGGGCAAAAGTTTCTCGAATCTCTTTGCTCAGAAAATCCATATTGCAATCAAAATAAGATGAAACAGTACCCACATTGCGCCAGTATCCTTCAAAACGATAACCGTAAATTTTTAAAACTTTACGATAGCGTGAGAATAAATCGCGCACAAGGTCATAACGTCCCTCTAATACAATTTCTTCAATTTTTTCAATCAGCAATTCCCGTTTAATTACATATACACCTATGGACGCTAGGTCAGACTGAGGCTCTAACGGTTTTTCTTCTAAGTCCGTAATGCGGTCGTTTTCATCCATTTCAATGACACCATACTGGGTAATGTCCTCATTGTCAGGGACACGGCGATAACCTATGGTGATGTCTGCACCTTTGCGTTCATGATAGGCAATCATATCTGTGTAATCCATTTTGTACACGCAATCGCCAGATGAAATGACGACATATGGCTCTTTACTTCGTCTTAAAAATGTCAAGTTTTGATAAATGGAATCGGCTGTGCCTCTAAACCACTGGGAATTGTCAATACTTAAATATGGAGAAAGTACAAATAAACCGCCTTGTTTGCTTCCCAAGTCCCACCACTTTGGGGAAGACAAATGGTCATGAAGTGAACGGGAATTGTATTGAGTGATTACCGCAATCTTATTCATGCCAGAGTTGGTCATGTTGCTTATCGGAAAGTCAACAGCACGATAACAACTGCCTACAGGCAATGCCGATGTGGCGCGGTTTCTTACAAGTGCGCCCATGCGTCCGCTTTTCCCCCCAGCTAAAACGATACCCAATGCTCTCATGCCCTCAATCCCTTCTCGTTCACTTGCTTTACGATACTTTGCCCGCTTTCAAGGCGACCATTTTCATAATCGCGGGGTTCTGTTCTTGCAAAAATTACACAGTTTTTGCCTATGGTCACATTGTCGGGAATGATGCTGAACTCGCCAATAACCGTAATACCTGTATCATAAAGGTCTGGCTTGTGAATATTTTTAATATTTTCACCATCACCAATTTTTGCATTCTCACCAATGGTAGTATGTTTGTCAATAATACAACGTTCGATGACTGTTCCCTTGCCGATATAGCATTCTTCCATAATAATAGAGTCACGCACAATCGCGCCTTCTTCTACAATCACATTAGTACCAAGTACTGAATTGTAGACTTTTCCGATAATTTCACTGCCTTCAGACACAAGACTGCCTTCAATTTCAGCATTTAAGCCTGTGTACATTGGCGGTTGATTAGCAGAATCTGTATAAATTTTATCAAAATCTTCATATAAATTAAACTCTGGCAAGGTCTGAATTAAGTCCATATTTGCCATCCAATAGGAATCAATTGTACCAACATCCCGCCAGTATCCTTCAAATTCATAAGCAAACATGCGCTTGCCTTCCTGTAAGAGCATTGGCAAAATATGTTTACCAAAATCGGAATCTGGGTGAATTTTGTGGTCACGCTCTAAGGCATCACGCAACACATCCCATTTGAAAATATATATGCCCATGTTGATAAAATTACTCTTAGGTTGGGCTGGTTTTTCTTCAAATTCATAAATGCGTTTATCTTCGTGGATATTCATGACACCAAAGCGACTGGCATCTTCCCATGGTACAGTCAGCGCGGCAATGCTAACGTCGCAATCATTTTTCTTGTGATATGCAAGCATTTTTGCATAATCCATTTTATATATGTGGTCACCGCCAAGAATCAATACGTATTCAGGGTTATTTTGCTCGATAAACTCTAAATTTTGATAAATGGCATCCCCTGTACCTGCAAACCATTCCCCGCCTGCGCGTTTTTCATGGGGGGAAAGAATCGTCACCCCACCTACTTGGCGGTCTAAATCCCATGGTGTGCCAATGCCTATGTGCTGGGTGAGGGTCAGCGGTTGATACTGTGTCACCACGCCCACCGTGTCCACGCCTGAGTTTACACAGTTTGACATGGGAAAATCAATAATGCGGTACTTTCCGCCAAATGGAACAGCGGGTTTTGCATTGCTGGATGTCAAAATACCCAGACGGCTCCCCTGTCCTCCCGCTAACAACATGGCAATCATTTCTTTCTTACGCATGTTTTGTACCCCCTTGAATTTAGTCATAGTACATTTATTATTATTTCACTAATTTACGATAGTGTCAAGACACAGTTTTCATAATTTTTGCTAATTTTCGCCTGTGGAAACCGATTAAAATATAGTAGAACTCACAAACAAAAAGAAGGAGATTTTGATGATGGGTAAGAGATTTAATCTAAATGGCGCGAAATCTGTACACTTTATAGGCATTGGTGGCATTAGTATGAGCGGTTTTGCAGAAATTTTAATGAATGCAGGGTTTTCCATCAGCGGTTCAGATGATAGGGCGACACCTATTACAGATAGGCTAGAAAACCTAGGTATTCCTATAAGCATTCCGACTGCTGCCAAAAATATTTCTGATGGCATTGACATGGTGGTGTACACCGCCGCCATTAAGCCTGACAATTCAGAATTTCGCGCCGCTTCTGAAAAAGGCATTCCCTTGGTAGAACGGGCTGCTTTTATTGGCATGATTCTGCCCGCCTATGAAAATGCTGTATGTATTGCAGGAACCCATGGAAAAACATCAACCACATCCATGGTGGCAGAAATTTGTATGGCGGCAGCCTTAGACCCTACAATTTCCATAGGCGGACATATGAACCGCGGCGGAATGAACTATCGCATTGGCAATTCCTCTTGCTTTGTCCTTGAAGCCTGCGAATACAGCAACAGCTTCCACCACTGGCATCCGCAAATAGGCGTTATTTTAAACATGGAACTTGACCATTTGGATTTTTTCAAGGACATTACAGACATTACGCAATCTTTTAGAAAGTTTGCCAAGAATATTCGCCCAAGCGGAACCCTTGTTATCGCTAATGATTTTGCAGAGTTTGAAACAATAATCCATGACTTACATTGTGAGGTGATAACCTTCGGCATGGAAAACGCCCGCTTTCATCCACGCAATATTTCCTATAAAAACGGCAACCCTTCTTTTGATGTAATGGATGGCGAAAATTATTTAGCTCATGTAGACCTACCCATGCCGGGTCAATATAATATGCTCAATGCCCTAGCCAGTTTTGCTGTGGCTTGCGCACTAGGCATTTCACCGAAAAAAACAGCTGACGCTTTAAATCATGTCAAAGGCATTAAACGAAGGTACGAGCATAAAGGCGTGTGGAAAGGCATAGATATAATAGACGATTATGCCCACCATCCTACAGAAATCCGTTCGTGTTTAGCCGCCGCAAAGTCTGCACGGGAAGGCACACAAGGGCGTGTGATATGTATTTTTCAACCCCACACGTACACCCGCACAAAAACTTTATTTGATGATTTCGCAAAATCTTTTACCCATGCAGACAAAATCATTTTAGTCCCCATTTTTGCCGCCCGTGAACCCCTTGACCCAAGCATTACATCAAACATGCTGGCTGAAGCCATTGATAAACACGGTAAAGAAGCCATAGGCGTAGACACTTTTGAAGAAGCAGAAGAAATTGCTCGGCGGGAATTGCAAGCAGGCGACCTGTTGATAACTATGGGTGCAGGGGACGCTTATAAGATAGGAGAAGCCTTACTTTCCATGTAGTTATCCACAATATCCACAAGTTTTCCGTGGGAAAAATGTTAAGAAATATTAAGAGATGTTAAATGACGAAAAAGCCAGTTTTTGCTGAACATTTTTAAAGAATCCAGCAATCACAGGCTTTTTCAGCTTTTTCCATAGTTTTCACCAAAAAAATGTGTATAAATAATGCTTGACAAATTCGTAACATCCCGCAAAGTGCGATAAAAGCTGACATTTCAGATAAAATCGTTATCCACAAAGTTATCCCCACAATCTACAGGATTTGTGGATAAGAAAAGGTATCAATTTCGCCTAAAATGAGATAGAATAATTGTCCAAGGAAAATGTCCACAGAGGCGAGGCTGAAATATGAATGCGCTAACAATGAACTTAGGCTACGAACGTACGACGTTAGATTTACCCACGTTGTTTATTGACCATTACATGACTGATTGCATACCTGTGTACCCATTGATTTACATATGGAGTTTGCGTCAGTTGCTTGATGGAAAGTCCACCTCTTTTGGGGAAATTGGCGAGCGTTTTCATTTGACAGAAAGCGATGTCATTAAAGCATGGCAACATTGGGAAGCCAAAGGGCTGGTAAAAATAGAGGACGCAACCCTTACATTTTTGCCAATACCAGCCCCTGCGTCCGCTATGCAAGATACCGCACCCATGCTTACACTTGTCGAACCAATTAAGCCAGAAAAACCAGAAGCTATCAGTATGTGTACCAAACCCCAATATACGGCCCAAGAGCTGGCGATTTATCGTACAGAAAGCCGCGATGTTGAACGCTTATTTGCTCGTGCTGAAAAAACCCTTGGCAAACTTTTGTCTTACAATGACATGAATATTATTTTCGGCTTCCATGACTGGCTTCGTTTGCCTACAGATGTCATAGAGTATCTGCTCACTTACTGCGCCGATAATGACCACAGAAACCTGCGCTATATCGAAAAATGTGCCTTAGATTGGGCAGATAATCATATTAACGACCTAGAAAAAGCTTTAACATATGTACAAAATTTTGACCGTGGATACCGCACCATTTTGCAATACATGGGCATATGCGGTTATCCAACCCCAAGCCAAAAGAAATTTATGGATAGATGGGTCAACGAATGGCAAATGTCTATAGAGATGATTCAAGAGGCTTGCGACCGTTCAACTGCCCAGGCTAACAAGCCTAAATTTGCGTATGTGGATAAAGTTTTGGCAGCATGGCATGAAAAGGGTATCACCTCTTTAGACGCAGCGCAAAAAGAAGATATTGACTTTAATAAGACGCGCTCAAAAGCAAAAGCCCCTGCTTCGTCAAAGCCCCGCACAAATCGCTTTATAAATTTCAACCAGCGTGAAAATGATTATGCAATGTATGAAAAACTAGAGCGTGCCTACCGTGAACAGAAATATAAGGTGAGCGAGTGAGAAACAAAAGAATCTATCATAATATCATGAGGGAATACGAAACTGCCAGAAGCCAAGCAGAAGCTTTACTTGCCGAACGCAAAGCCATCGCATATGAAAGTATCCCCCGACTGGCAGAAATCGAAAAATCTTTAGGAATGTTGGGAGTAAATTTAGCAAAGTTTGCTTTAGCCGGTGATGCCAATGCCCTTAAAAAAGCCCGTGAGTTATCTGCGCACTTAAAGGAAGAACAACAGGTTTTACTTGCGAAAAATGGATTCAGTGACGGACTTGTACCCTTTTACAAGTGCAAGCAATGTGCTGACACAGGTTATATTCATACTACATCCACCAGTTCAGCCATCATGTGTGCATGTCTTAAACAGCGGTTCATTGACGAATACTATAATTTATCGAATATGAAAGCAGTCTTGAAGGATGAAAACTTTGACACCTTTGATATTCGATTGTTTAGCACACAGCTTATTGAGTCCGAAGGGCTTTCGCCGCGCAAAAATATGGAAGAGATTTGCCGAGATACGACTGCTTTTGTACAAAATTTCGGTAAGGTATTTGTAAACCTTCTTCTATATGGCGAAACAGGGCTGGGAAAAACTTTTATCTGTCATTGCATTGCTAAAGATTTACTAGATAATGGGCATACTGTGTTGTACCTCACAGCACCGCGTTTATGTAAATTTATCGAAGACTATCGCTTTAACCGTGAATCACTGCATGAACCCCATGAGATGATGGAAGCCATTGATGATGCAGACTTGCTTATTCTTGATGATTTAGGCACAGAAATTTCTACAGTCATTACATCTGCCGCACTTTTTGACATCATCAATCAGCGGCTCATCACACGCAAGCCCACCGTCATTTCTACAAACTTATCATCTAACGGACTGGTATCCCAATACTCAGAACGTATTGTTTCACGATTTTTAGGCAATTATGAAATGATTAAATTTTTTGGTGATGATATTCGTGTGAAGAAAAAATATACTGGATTACGTATATCTTAGAAAATATCAGGAGTGGATTGACTATGAGTGAAAAACTTAGAATACTGAAAATGTTAGAAAACGGGCAAATTTCTGCCACAGATGCCGCACAATTATTACAAGCTGTAGATGGAGGTGGCGCAACACCCCCTACCCCTGCGCCTTTTTCACCCCCGCCAGCTTCATTTTCACCGCCTCCGCCAACCCATCACCATGCGCCGCCCCCACCACCACGTCCAACCACTGGACGATATGAAGGATATGCCCCAAATAATAGCGGTCGTCCTACGCCCCCCCCAAGTACCCATTCAAGCATGGACGATTTAGGGCGTAAATTTGAAAGTTTTGCAAGAGATATGGCACCTAAAGCGCAAAAATTTATGGAAAACATTGCTGACAAAATTGACGGTGCGGCAAGCAAAATTTCATCAGAATTTACCGGCAGCCGCCCTGCATACCCAATACCCCCCCATGGACAAGCGCACCGCCCGCATACTGCACCAAGACCATCCGCGCCCACCCCTGGGGGTACAGTTGAAAAGAGCATAGAAATGCCAGTAGAAACGGGTGGATATAATGAACTTAGTCTTGCCGGTATCAATGGTGAAATTCGTATAAAGGGCTACAATGGCGATAAAATTACAGCCCGTTTGGTGTATCGTGCAAGTAAAGCCAGTGCGGCTCATATCGAAATGGTTAAACTTGGCGGCAAGTATTTCTTAAAATATGAGCCAGATGATTTCCAACTTGTCAGCATTGACGCTTTTGTTCCGGAAAGAGCCTTTAGTGTCATTAAAGTAGATGGAGTTAATTGTCAATTAGACTGTGCTTCTCTCGCCGCCAATGAAATGCGATTCTCAAACGCCAACGGAACAACCCGCCTTACAGGGCTTTCTGCAAGCAACATTGTTGCAGAATCCAGCGGCGGTAATTTCTCCGTGTCCAATATTTCAGCCGCCAGTGCAACCATTGAAAACCTCAATGGCACAATGGATACAGATGAATTAGACATTGCCAATTTAAAACTTTCCAATTACAACAGCCCGCTGTCTATCATCATGTCTAAATTTGCCCGACATGAAGAATATATCTGGAGCGTAGAAACAGGCAATGCAAAGCTAAGTATAAATCTGCCCACCATGCCAGACCTTGGCTACCACATTAAAGCCCACGCCGCCATGAGCCAAATAAAACTTGGGCTTACAGGCTTACAATTTTTAATCAACGAACCCTCTCTGGTAGAAGCAAGAAGCATCCATTTCGACACTGCCGTCAAGAAAATAAAAATGGCTGTGGAAACTTCCAATGCACCGTTGGTCATTAACTAGATAAATTAAACATAAAAAAAGCTTCTGAAGCGCGCAACTTCAGAAGCCTTTTTTATTGCTTACATATAGGGTTGTAAAGCTATCATCACTTCCGAAAGCCCTTGGATAATACCATGGGTCACTGGTGAGTTCGCTACCTTATACACTACAGAGCCTGCTTTGGCAATGGTTGAGCCGACTGTAATGACATCACTTAATACAGACATTAGTTTAAGTGATTTTTCTTTGGCAGATTGCTCATCTTTTTTATCTATTGCATGACGAAGTTCTTTTATTGCCGTCAGAAGTTCATCATTTCCAATATTGTCTATTGCATCTTTATTGGTATCTAAAAACGACTGCACTTTCTCAAATTGTTCTATTTGCAAAGTGGTAGATTTCTCTAATGCTGTGGTCGTTTTCTCTAATCGGCTTAACAAGCCTGATGATGTTGCATCAAGCAGCTCTACCATTGCTCTCATTTTCCGCAACAATTCATTAACATCGCCATGCTGTTTAAGCTTATTACGTTGTTCATTGATGGTATTCTCAAGGATTTCTCTTGTAAGTTGAGGATTGTAAAACTTTAGCACCTCTACTAATGGGACATGTTCGCCTAATTCATAAATGAAGTCAGTTGCATTACCAAGTTTCATCATATGAAGCGCTCTATTATAGTCAATCAATACCTTGTCTCCATTGGTATGATGATATTCAATATACTCTTTGGGAGTTAACTTTATCCTTTTTTGTATGTCCCCCAATTGAAGGCGTATATGGGATAGGTGCGAAGTCACCGCGTCGCTTTCTCCTTCCACATATATTTGCAACTCATTACTATTCTTGCCAAAGCGCACTAAGGCTTTAAACTTATGGTTTTGCTTATCTTCTAAAAAGCACCCTCTTACCCATGTATATTTAGGATTTATGTGCCGCTCCATGCGCACTACAAATTGATACAGTATGGCGGTAGGCAATGACTCGCCATAATCAATTTTAAAGTGTACAGCCTTATTGTAATCAATGGGTATTTCTTCAGGTTCATTCTTTTGGGCAAGCATAGGTATAAACTCTGTATTATCTACTGTAAAGGATAATTCAAAGTCCCGCATCATGCCTAAAATAAAATCTTTTTCTATATTATTATATTTCGCATTTTCCCCCTCTTCAGTGGTTAGAATTTCTTTCACTAAGCCGTGAGGTAAAAATCCATTTTTATCTTGGGATTTTTTAGATGTAATGATTTTATATATACCATTGGTAATCCATTCTGGACGAAGTACTTTAAATTCGTCTACAGCCCCTATGAGGTTTTTGCTTTTATAGTTAAAGCATACACCCAAGTCATTGAGCCACTCCAATAATATTTTTTGATTAAACGGATTCGTTATGCCTTCGTTATTGCAGTATTGTCCAAACTGACTTTCATCAATGTAGTTTACATTGTCCTGCATTTCTGTTAATGCTTTTTTGATTCTCGCCCAACGGGCTGGGAAACGCTTGTTATAGGCTTTTGTATTTTTTATGAACTCCAGAAAATCTGATTTGAATTTATCAAAATTTTCACCACTCTCACATGAAATATTGCTGAAATACAGTTGTGGGAAATGCTTTTTATATTCTCTTCTATAATGAACTTCATCAACGCCCCTAGCACCAGGTTGATCCATTTTGTTCATAACCACCATGACTGGTGAATCTTTACCATATTGTTTTACAAGGTCAAGCCATTTTTCAGGCCGCTCGTCCCGCCGCCCGTCTAGTACGACAATATATAAACATCGTTCACTAAGGAAAAATTCATGCATAGAGTGCATGATTTCTTGCCCACCAAAGTCCCAGAAGTTTACTGTAGTGGTACGCGGGCCTTTTTCGTCAATGATTTCAAAATCATGCTTTTCAATGAGAATACCCTTTGTTCCACCAGAAATTTTTTCAAACTCACCTGTTATCAATCTTCTGATGATGCTTGTCTTCCCTGCATCGCCATTGCCTATAAAAATAACCCGCGTTTCATTTAACAAAATTGGCTGTTCTTTTTCCAGCTCATTATAATATTCTTCAATATGTTTACGGTCTTTTGAGAACATATTTGCATCCATTTCTTGAAGTTGTAGGTCGTACATTAAAATACCAGATTCTTCATATGTCAAAGCATCATTATTCCTTATAAAAGGAAGTCCTAAATTGAGTATTTCTTTTGGTATTGATTCAAATACATTATATGATAAATCAAGATGTTTTATACTTTTTAGCCCAAGGACGGCAGAAGGAAATGTGTCCATTTTACTGGGACTCATATAGAGTACCTCAAGTTTTTTAAGTTTTGATATTTCATGAGGGATGGTTTTTATTTCTGTTTGTGAGATAAAAAGTTTGATTAGATTGGTCAAGTGGAAAACAGGACTTGGCAGGTTTGCTATATTGGTTCTGATTAAAGAAAGTTCGGTTAAATTTGTTAATTTACTTATGGATTTTGGTAAGTCTGTAAAATCGTTTTCCCATAAGTAAAGTATTTTAAGATTGGTGAGATTGCCTATAGCATCCGGCAGTTCACTTAGCTGATTTTGACTTAAAGCAAGGTATTCAAGATTTTTTAGATTGCATACACATTCAGGAACGCGTTTAAGCCCCACTCTTTGTATAGTCAGCGAAGTAAGCCTTTTGCAATGCCCTAGAAATTCCAAATCATTGCCCAGTGGAATCCCAAAAAATTCAAGGATTTTAATATTTTTAAAGTATTTAAAATACGGTTTTAATATTTCAATTTTATCACGCACACGCATATATTCAATTTCATTATGCTTGACTTCTACAGACACATCTTCGACCATCGGCTCAACAATTTCTGTATCCACATCACGTAAACTGCTACCGATTCTAATTTTTAACCCTGTTTCTGCTTTAATTTTTTCAATCACTTCAAATCCATTCATTGTATTCCTCCTGTATACACATATTTACAAGCTAACTATACTACATTTCGGAAATGTATACAACAAAAAAAACAACCCGCACCAAAAATGCGGGTTAAAACGACATATTGCACACGGCATGAATCGAACATGCGACCTACCGCTTAGGAGGCGGTTGCTCTATCCCCTGAGCTACGTATGCGATTTTTTATAGTTTATATTCTACAATAAAAACGCTGGTTTTTCAACCAGCGTTTTCTGTTTCGGCAGGCGGTATATCTACTGGGGTGTGAAAGTAATCAATAATGCCCAAATAGATACTCCATGCGATTTTTTCTTGGTAAGCATCATCGATTAAGCGACTACGTTCGCCAGGGTTGGTTAAGAATCCGCATTCTACCAAGACGGCAGGCATTTCTGTTTGTTTGAGTACAAAGTAATTGTCGTTTGACTTGGCTTTAAATTTGTTACCAGGGTCTGCAAATTCACGCAAGCGACCTTGTATGGCGGTGGCAAGTCTTTGACTATTACCTGATTCATCAAAATAAAATGCTTGGGCACCATGCACTTTTTTACTGGCAAATGCATTTTGGTGTATGCTAACAAAAATATCTGCATGGCTAGCGTTGGCAATAACACGCCGTACATGCATGTCGCCAGATTTATTTGATGCCAAGTCAGAATCATCTAAACGGGTGATAATGACTGTTGCGCCACCTTGCTCTAAGAAAGTTTGTAATTTTTGGGAGATACTTAGATTGATATGTTTTTCTTCAACTTTGTTTTGTACCATGCCCGGGTCCCAACCTCCATGCCCTGCATCTAAAACAATGACACGATTAGAAAGAGGCATTGGGGCAGCTGCTTCAACTTTTGTATCATTTGTGCAAATTGCAAGCAATGTCAGCAGTGCAATTTTTATTGTAATTCTTAATACATCCATATAAAAAACCGCCTTTTACTTATAGTCAATGACTATGTTGTACAAAGCGGGATTTTTTTATTCATCAATTTTTAAACATGACCAAATTTTAGCAAATACTTGATTTGAAGATTTGCCTACAGCATCAATAATCACTACGTTGTCAATCGCTTTCAAGCGTTCAAATGCCGCAAAATACCGTTCACGCATTTGCTCTAAACGGGTTAATGTTTCATAAATACTGACTTTTGAGCGTCTGGAGGTTATCCTGCACATACATTCAGAGGGAGGAATATCAAGGAAAAAAATAATATCTGGTCGTCTAATCGGCGCAGTCATGACAGCTTGATTATATGCAATCACACGCTCCATTGCCGCAGGGTTTTTGCCTTGATAGGCTATGTTTGAATAATAGTATCGGTCGCAAATCACATAATCACCCCTATCAAGTCTTGGGGCAATCTCTTCATGATAATGTTGATATCTGTCTGCGGCAAAAAGTAATGCAAGGGTTTCATCTTCTAAAAAGAATTTCCCCCTAGTGACTGCCCGCGCCTGTTTTCCCACAGAACCTTGGCTGGGCTGACATGTGTGAAAATTGGGGATTTTTAAATCACTAAGTTTTTTTGCAAGTTTTCTTGATTGTGTAGATTTTCCACTGCCGTCCAAACCCTCCAGCACAATAAACCGTGGTGTCATATAAACTTCCTCTCCACTTACAGTATTCTCAAAAAATGCCTCTTCCGTTAAACAGAAGAGGCATTAAAAGGTTTCGGTTATTCGATGAATCTTTGTTACTGTCAATGCATACTGCTATATTTCATATCGGTGTAGATTGACAGAGCTTCATCCAAACCTAGAACTAGGCGCGGCTAACGTTAGCGGCTTGTGGGCCTTTTGCACCTTGTACTACTTCAAACTGAACTTCTTGACCCTCTTCAAGGGTTTTAAAGCCTTCGGTTTGGATAGCGGAGAAATGTACGAATACATCATCTTCGCCTTGGATAGAGATAAACCCGTATCCTTTTTCGGCATTGAACCATTTTACTGTGCCTGTTTTCATGAAGCTAATCCTCCTACCCGGTATATAAGCCGGACTTTAAAAATAAGGGGCGTCCTTATGTGGACGAGTTACGTTGCAAATTATACCACGTACTCCAAGATATTGTCAATCCTTTTGCAATTTATTCTTTTGTACGATATTATACATGTAGACATTTTCTTAGGATGGGGGATTTCTTATGTACGCACATAAAAAAATCTTTGCACTGCTTTTAACACTTATCATGGTGATTGGAATAATGCCCGTTCACATCATGGGTTCGCCCCTTGTGGCTGTGCCTGAAGGCAGGGTTGCTTATGTTTCGGCAGGCGGCAACAGTACCTTTGCCATTATGGAAGACGGAAGCCTTTGGGCTTGGGGTAATAATAATTTAGGGGGACTTCCTGCAGGCAGACTTGGGCTTGGCGGCACATATACTGACGGACAGTTCAATCTGCCAACACGGGTTGGCAATAGTTATGATTGGTACAGCGTTTCGGCAGGATATATGCATACGATTGCTATGCAAACAGATGGCTCTCTTTGGGGCTGGGGGATGAACTTATTTGGTAGAGTTGGCACCGGAGCGACTATGGGTACGGGTTCAATTCACGCAAGTCCAGCGCGTATCGGTAACGGCTATTGGCTTGCGGCAGCGGCAGGCGGAGATTTTACAATTGCAATAGCCGATGATGGAACTTTGTGGGCATGGGGTAGCAATCAATCAGGTCAACTTGGTCAAGGCGGCGGTGCAAGTGCAAGTCTTATACCTTTGCAACCTATGACTATCTATTCTGATTGGGTATATGTTGCAGCTGGTTCTAGCTACGCCCTTGCGGTTCGTGCCAATGGAGAAGTTTGGGGATTTGGTGAGAATGTTCAAAATCAACTGGCTGAAACTACTTTTTCTGCACCTCAAAATGGAAGGTCTGTAAATTTACCATCACATCTTTACGATGGCGACAACTTTGCACGGGTTTTTGCAGGCGGTGGATTTGATGCAAATACGACTTTTGAAACCACAAGTTCATCATGGGGTATAAAAAATGATGGTACACTTTGGTTTTGGGGTTATTTACATGTGGAAAATCGTACGTTGCCAAGTGCTAGTGCAGATGACCCAAATGTGCCAAACCAAATGCGTGATACATCTGTTATTGGTAGCGGACTCACGTGGGAAGATGTTGCCATAGGCACACCATTTGGTACAACGGCTCGGGCGCATGTTTTGGCCATTGACAATGCTGGGCAACTTTTTGCTGGAGGTAATGGCGCAGAAGGTCGCCTTGGACGGGGCAATACGACATCAACGAATCACCTTGAGCGTGTTGGTACGGACTCTGATTGGATTATGGTGTCCGCTGGAAGCAGTCATTCCATGGGCATTAGGCGAGACGGAAGCCTTTGGGGATGGGGTAGAAACACCGAAGGTCAACTTGGTGATGGAACGACCACCAATCGGCTAGTACCGGTAGAAATCATAGGAGGTGTACCCATGGCATCGATTACATCCATTACACCCACTGCGGCTACAGCTACTTTTTTTGAAAATATCCCAGTAGCAGGTGTGTCACACCAATATGCAGAATTTAATGTTGCTGGTGAAAACTTAGACTTACTTGCTATTGATAATTTTATAACAGCCCCTAATCCAGGTGCATGGCTTTCACCTGCCAACAATTGGCAAAACTACGCCGACTTTGTTGCTAATCCAACAGGCACAAGTGCTGTATTTACCATTCCTTACGAAATACTCCCCAATACTGGGGCGCAACGGGGGCCAGTATATTTTAGAATTACCTATGATTTAGGCATACATGGGACAAATGGTGGTAGTGTAGGCGAATTACGCGTAATACAACGTGCTTTTGAGCCTGAACTCCCCCCCACCATCACTTCAATTGTACCTACTGCTACAACTTTAACTGCCCTTGAAGACATTGTTATAAATGGCGCAACCATTCATGCCCAGTTCCTTATCGAAGGTGCAAATTTTACTGCATCAAATATGACCGCTGGTGATTTCATTCTTACAGGGCTTCCCATTTGGGTCACTGCGGGGATATCTTCAATAAGTATCCAATCCGCCACAATTGCACATCTTACCGTACAATTGACTGTATCAAACAATGACACAGGGACAACCCGCGAAGCACTCCATGTCATCGTTAGCAATGCAATAACCCCTACTGTTGACAGTGGGCAATTTCCAGTTAGTCAAACTGCCGACCCTACCCCAGTGACGTACACGGTTACTATTGTAAATAACCCTGCTGGCACAATGACTGGGCAAAGCGGTGCAGGGGCTTATGAGGCAGGTGCAACAGTCCACTTAGTTGCTGGTACAAGAACAGGTTACAACTTCGTCAGCTGGACATCCACACCAAACATTATAAGCACAAATCAACCCAATGCCAGCTTCACTATGCCGAGCAACAATGTCACCGTAACCGCAAACTGGACAGCAATCCCACAGACAGTGCATAGAGTCACTAACATCTCATTATCTCCCTTGCACTGGCAGACAAATACCGTATTTCCGTTAAACTATCATACAGCCATAAGCACTTCTCACCCTTCAACGGCAGGTGATTTTACAATTACTTGGTCTATACCTAGCAATCAGCCCTTTAACCCAGCAACAGGGGTTACACTTGCAGGTGATTCATTAAATGCAACTGGTTCAGGTGCAGTCCGCGTACTAGCAACCATTCCAAACGGACTAGGTGCTGGTGAAGATTTTACCCGTGATTTTGTTATCACATTTTCTTCTGAAATCATTAACGTTTCTATAGAAGGGCTTGAAAATCTGTTCACAGGGCAAGAAACCAATGGGCGTGTTTTGTTTACATTGGCAAATGGAGTTTTTGCTGATGAAATTACGCCAAATGATTTTACAATTGGCAGACTGCCTTTTGGATTGCGTGCAGGTGAAGCCACGCGCATTAGTGACACAGTAGTAGCTGTACCCATTTATGGTGCGCCCAGTCGAACTTCACATGATGAAAATGAAACGTATCTACTCTTTGCGCCTACCACCATTCCGCCACGAAACATCCGCAATAGCAATTTCCCTGTAGGTGTTAACGGCAGGGATACATTGCTGGTTGGCCCTGTGGGCAACAGCGCAGTTGCCATGACGGGTTCTATCATTTTCGACTTGAATCCATCTGGGGAACTACATCGTGATGTTCACATTGGCATGGATTTACGCCAAGCACTCCGCGGTGTGTTCTATGGCAGTGTTGAACTAGAGGATGGTGTGGACTTCACACGCTCTGGCAGCAATTTTACAATTCACAGGTCTTTTCTTTCCCGTTTACCCGAAGGTGCGTGGGATTTAACATTTGAAATGCGAATTGGCGCAAATCCTACAGTTGCAATGATTATTATTGACACAACGAATGATTTAGCGATTATTGAACCACCTGTTGACCCAGGCCCTGCACCCATGCCGCCGCCAATGCTTCCACAGCCTGATATGAATTTCATGTACTTGACTGGAAATGTAGCTATTGATGTCAATACACTCCCATGGGATATTGGGCTGGCACGTGTAAACCCTAGTGTCATGGGCGGCCAAGCAACTTTAACCGTACGCGCCCATGTATTAGATTATTTATCTTGGAGAATGCCTAATCAAGGTTTTGAAGCCCATACACATTTAGCACGTTTAAACATTCCTACAGATGTCTTAGATATGATTTTGGGCGGAAGGTCAGCAATTATCAATAGCGGACTGCTTTACGACCAAGTCGATGTGCGTTTTAGCTTGATTGATAGAAGTGATGTAGAAGCCCATAACAATATGTTCCACTCAGTTTATCCATACGGACAAATTTTAAGTCCGTTAGTAGAACTTCGTGTAGAGTTTATCAATGCTGTAACTGATGAAGTTTTCTTCACTGCACAAGAATTTACCCGTCCAATGGACATGACCTTTGTTATCATGGGCACAGGGTCACATATTCGCCCCGGGGGAATGTTTTTTCATCCCCAGCGGATTGAATTTGCCCCTTATCGTGCATTCACTGCCAATGAAATCACTACACGTTCGATTTTCACAGGTGTTCACGGCATCGTGCATAACAATGCATTTTTTGAGGATATTCCACGCCATCACTGGGGCTTTGAACAAGCTTACACTGCCGCATATTCTGCACTTGTAGCCAATGTTGGCAATTTGAATTTTAATGCAGTGACCACCCGTGGCGAGTTTGTTCAATTGTTAGCCAATGCATTACAATTACCCCGTGCCGCTGTTGCAACATCAGGCTTTGCAGATATTCCACAAGGTCATGCTTTTTATGATGGCATAAGCCGAGCCAATCATGCAGGGCTTTTAGGCCTATGGGATAGTGATAATTTTTCACCCAATACACCAATTTCCCGACAAGAAATGGCTGCCATTGTTGGCACTGCCACAAGCCTTGGCACACCTGTACGTCAAGCAGAGTTTGTTTCTATTAGCGGCGCGTTCTTAGATTCAGCCCAGTTCAGCGGACATCACTTGCCAGCTATACAACAGGCAATGAATTTTAGCATTGTTTCGGGGCATCCAGATTCAACTTTCCGCCCATTAGAGTCTGCAACTAGAATTGAAGCATTAGAAGCTGTAATAAATCTTGCACGGGTTATGGGGTTGTTAGATTAAATTTTCTTTACATTTTCGGAACAAAAGATAAAGTCATACGTTTTAATAAACGTATAGAGCGCGTAAGCCTCTCATGCAGGAGGTATAAGATATGACTTGTGATGATATTCGGGGATTATTTTCTGAATTTTATGACGATGGGGAAGCGGATGAATACCTTATCCAGCATTTGCAAGAATGTTCTGGTTGTGCGGCAGAGTATAGGGCATTTAAACGCTTAATGATTGATGTGCAAAATTTGCCCGCGCCAGAACTTCCCCATAATTTTCATGAAAGTTTAATGGCAAGGGTACGTAAACATGCTAGAAAAAATGGTCAAATTTCACCCAAACAACGTCCTGCTTGGGTGAAATTTGTACTCGCTGCCGCAGTCGTTTTATGGGCTGTAGCATGGGTTTCTAGTGGAATTATATTTGATAATATGAATCAGCCCACCGTCTATGATGGATGGATTATGCCCATAATCCATGTGGATGAAGTAGATGATGGCTTTGAACCCTTTGTTAGCATAGAATCCATTGGCGAAGACCTTTTTCCAGCCCCACGTGGATTACTTGAACCTATGCCGCTGACGGATATTGAGCCGATTCAAGCCGTAGAACCTGATATTTTAATAAGTTACACCCCACGTTTATGGTTATTTGTAACCATTGGCGCAATACCGTTTATTGCGTGGATTGTCATTGTATTATTAAGGAAGAAGTTGTGAGCATATGCCCCTTGATGGAAAAACCCTAGCAGGAATTATTAGTGAACTATCAGTCTTAGAAGGCGGGAGGGTGGATAAAATCACCCAGCCAGAGCCTGATGAGATTTTTTTAAGTATCCGTGCCAAAGGTGCAAATCATAAATTGATGTTGACCACAACAGCCAGTGCGCCGCGTATAAATTTCACATTACAAAGTAAAATTAGCCCATTACAAGCCCCTATGTTTTGTATGGTGTTGCGTAAGCATATCAGTAGCGGGCGGATTTTAAGCATTTGCCAACCTGATTTTGAGCGTATTGTAGAATTTCAAATCGAGGCATTAGATGAAATGGGCGATAAGTCAGTCAAGACATTGATTATTGAAATCATGGGCAAACATAGTAATATCATATTAGTCAATGGGAATGGCAAAGTATTGGACGCGATTAAACATATTCCACCTTCTGTAAGTTCTGTGCGTACAATTTTACCCGGGGCAATATATACCCGCCCACCTGCCGGAGAAAAGTCTAATCCTTTCGCTATGGATTTTAACAGTTTTTTTGATAAAATTTCTCATGCAGAAAATTTAAAAATTCAACAAGCCATTTTTCAAAAATATAATGGAATCAGCCCTATATTAGCCAGTGAAATTTGTTTTCGTGCAGAAATTCATCCTGATGTACGCGCATCAGACATTTCAGAAACAAATGCAACCAGTTTATATAAGGCTTTTTTTGATATTTTACAAGCAGATACCAATGCTTTTATTTACTGGGATGCAAAAGACAAAGCGGTAGACTTTGCAGTTATACCTCTTTCAATGTACAGTCATCACCGTGCAGAAAACTTTGCGTCTCCATCGGCTATGCTTGAGTCCTATTATTCCAAACGTGATGAAACCTATAGAATCAGCCAAAAAACCGCAGACCTTCGTAAGCTCATTACAACCCATCACGACCGTGGGGAAAAGAAAGCCCGCGTATACGATAAAACTTTAAAAGAAATAGAAAATCGTGATGACCTGCGTATCAAAGGTGAACTTTTAACGGCATATTTATATATGATAGAAAGTGGCGCAAAAACATTCACGGCACAAAATTTTTATGCAGAAAATACCCCCATGGAAATTACTTTAGACCCAGCATTAACTCCATCAGAAAACGCACAAAAATACTTTAAAAAATATAACAAACAAAAACGTACCTTCACCGCCCTACAAGCACAGATGGCTAAAAACAACGAAGAATTAGCCTATTTGGAAAGTGTACTGGTTGCCATGGATACAACCATTACAGATGAAGCAGACATTGCAGAAATCCGCGCAGAACTAGCCGAGCAAGGCTTTGCAAAACGCAAGCATCTTAACAAAAACACAAAAAATAAAAAAGCAACAGCAAAAGCAACGCCCTTAAAGTACACATCATCTGATGGTTTTGATATTTATGTAGGAAAGAACAATACGCAAAACGATTATTTGACGCTAAAATTTGCCCGTGCCAATGACATCTGGATGCATACAAAAGATATTCCTGGTTCACATGTTGTTATATTAACCGCGGGACGGGAACCCACCCCCACCGCTATCATGGAAGGTGCTAATCTTGCCGCATTTCATAGCCGCGCCCGTGGCGGCAGTAACGTGCCTGTAGATTATGTCATTCGCAAGCATGTACGCAAGCCCACAGGTGCAAAACCTGGTTATGTCATTTACGACTTTCATAATACTGTTTATGTCACACCAAAAGAGCCTTCATAAAATCCCACGCTTGGACATATATATCCTTTAGGCAGTCGCGAAAGGATGGATAGGTAATGGGAGATTTAAATTATAAATTACCAGAATACTTTGGAATTAAAGGTGTACGTGCAACAAAGGAACGAGGTTATTTTCTATGTAAAACATCGGATGGCTTCGTTAAAATACATAAAACATCCAATGACCCAAGGGATATTATCGCCCTTTATGAATTACAAAAACAACTTATAGCATCAGGATTTTCTCAAACAGATTTGATTCTGGAAACGCCTCAAGGCGCGCCTTTCTTACAGCTTGGGCGTGATATTTTTATTGCATCACGTCATATAGCAGGGCAAGAACTTGACTTAAACAATAAAAATGATATCGCTCTTGCACTGGAAAGCCTCGCAAAATTTCATACTGCTGCACGTGGTATCTGGCAAAAGGGCGCACCTGCACCGTCTTTAGCCGAGGCATTTATGAAGCAAACATCGGCACTTACCCAAGTGATAAAGCAAGTAAACCGCCGTCCACGCATGTCCGATTTTGATATGTTGCTTATTAAAAATGCACAATTTTATTCCGACCTTGCAAATACTGCCCTTCATGCGCTCAATCAAACCAATTATGCCGCCCTCCACGCCAACGCATTAGAAAGCGGACACATTTGCCATAATGTGATAAAAGAAGAAAGCCTCCCAATATTTCAGGAGACTTGCTACATATTAAACCTATCCGAAGCAACAATTAACCTACAGCTTGCCGATTTGGAGAGCTTTATAAGACGTTACGCCCGCCGCAGTAATCAAGCAATACCTATCGGGCAGCTTGTAGAGCTTTATAATAAATTTGCACCCCTGCCATCTACTGCAATTTACATCTTACATGCCCAACTATCCTACCCATGGCTATTTATGAAGCTCGTTTCTCAGTATTACAGCAAAAAACGAAATTTCACACCCATAGCAATAGAGTCCCGCATGACAGAAATCCTAGAGGTACAGGAAAATTACACAAGGTACATCAATGAACTTATTTGAATCTTTCCTTAACCTTCAATTTATCAAGGGCAACAGCTAAGATAAAGAAAATCACAACACTACCTGCACCTTGTACCAACAACGCAGGCAATGCAGCAACCCCAGCCGCCCAAGCACCAACATGCCCACTTGGTAAGATTCCCATAGCAAAAAGAATCATATTCGCTCCAAAATACAATACTGTATTTATCCCTGCCGCAATAAAAGGTGCGGCAATATTGCGCTTACTGCCTAAAATTTTGCTTCCTGTACTACTAAAGCACCACGCCATTATTGGCTTAATAACAATAGTAAATGGAAACCAAAAAGGCGATTCACTAAATAAATTAAAAAGCCCTGGACCAATAGCTGCCACAAAAAGTCCAAAAGGAAATGGCAACCAAGCCGCCCCAATAAAAATCAGTGAATCTCCAAAGTGAATAAATCCACCCAGTCCATTAGGCACGCGAAACATTGTAATTGAAATGAAAATCAGTGCAGTAAAAACCGCAGAAAATGCTAATGCTTTTGTTTTGCTTTGTTGCATCAATTGCGCCCCCTCTGTTTATCTTTTGACGCAATGGTAATATGCCGCGGCATTCCATTCACCATAAATGGCGTAAGTTCTGCCTGAATCAGTGGCGTAGCATATTTAATAAATTCATGTGTAACATCATCTCCCGATGGCGTAATCCAGTCCAGCGGGACTTTTTTTTCTACATTTGCAACCTTAGTCACATCAACAATATCTGTCACACAAATATATGGGTCGTTTGACACACGTTTTAAAACGATGACTTTATTTGTTTGCCCCTCCCAAGCAGCGGTGACAGCTGCCGAACCTACTTGGAAAGCCTCTGTCATATCCACACGAGAAATAATGTGCGCCGCCGCACGTTGCATTGTACCAAATTCAATAGAACGCGTTTTAACACCTAAACGATGATTCACTGTTTCCGCTAAATATCGGCTTGCACCTGTCAGCATTCTATGCCCAAAAGCATCAACGATATTTAAATCCGAACCAAGTTCGGAAATATATCGCCCGTCCTCAAGTTTAATGCCCTCCGCAACGACCATAAGGACAGAACCAGTTTTCAGCCTTTCTGCAATTTTAGTCACAAAAATATCAATGTCAAATTTTGCTTCAGGCAAGAATATGCCATCTGGTCCATCACAATCTACCCCACGGGAAAGGGCAGCCGCCCCCGCAAGCCACCCAGCATTACGTCCCATGACCTCAACAATACAAGCAGCTTTTGTATCATAAACATCTGCATCAAGGATAAGTTCCTTAGTGGTTGCCGCAATATACTTCGCCGCAGAACCGTAGCCAGGGCAATGGTCTGAAATCTCTAAGTCATTATCAATCGTCTTAGGCACACCCATAAACCGAATATCACTGTTTACCATTTGTCCATACTTAGAAAGCTTCATGACTGTATCCATAGAGTCATTTCCACCAATATAAAAGAAATATCCAATATTCAACTTTTTTAAATTATTAAAAATAATCTTATAAATTTCTTCATTCTCATCTGGAAGTGGCAATTTAAACCGACACGAACCCAAAAACGAAGACGGTGTTCGCTTCAACAATTCAAAATCAATTTCCTCCATAATATAATCTGCCATATCAATAACATTCAGTTCAACTAGGCTCTTTACGCCATACCGCATTCCATAAACCTTAGGAATTTTACGGTCAAAAGCATTCTTTACAACCCCAGCTAAACTAGAGTTAATAACCGCCGTAGGGCCCCCTGATTGACCAACTATTGCATTCTTACCCATGATATCGCCTCCTCTTAGACTTTGCATGTAAATTATGCCTTTAAATGCACAAAAAATCAATCTATATTTCATTTTCTTCACAATTATTTTCCATATTATAAGAAACCCCCATCATATCATTATGATGAGGGTTACGAGAGATAAACGATAAATAAATCTTTTAAACCTTAATTGCTATGGCTTTTTTCTAGGTAAAATTTTGCAAAATTCCCCATGCTAAATTCCGATGTGCTTTTTAAACCATTTTCAATATTAAACCAACAACAAGCCGGAATTTCTCCTAGTTGCAAAACTTTCTGCATACAAGCTTCACACCCAGCATCTTTATTATCAGGGTTATTTGGATTATGAGGACAATCAACTACAGGACATGTACAAAAGTGTTTTTCCATATTATACACCTCATATTTCTTAGTGTTATAGCTATACAATAACAACTAGCCCATTGCCGTTGTTTTGATAATGATTTTTAATCCCGCCACAACAATATCCAAAGACATGGACGGTGCAGATTTTTCTACAACTTGCTGAGGTTCATATGGGATATGAACGAAACCAACCTTCAACTGAGGCTGATTCATTGCCGCATAATGCAACGCAGAATACATAACATGATTGCATACAAATGTTCCCGCCGAATCCGAAATGGCAGCTGGGATTTCTGCTTGGCGTAAGTTTTGGACGATAGTTTTTATAGGCAATGTAGAAAAATATGCCGTTGGCCCATGTTCAACAATTGAAGAGTCTTCACGTTTTATACCATCATTATCTGCTAATCTAGTGTCATCAATGTTAATAGCAATACGTTCTACAGTAATATTTGAACGACCACCTGCTTGCCCTACAGATATCACCGCGTCTGGACGTTCCACTTCCAAAGTTGAATACAGAACATCCACACTTTTTCCAAAAATTGTAGGCAATTCCTTCTTAATAAGAATAATATCCTCTATTTCATCCGGCAAGCGCATTACAGCGTTTAGTGCAGGGTTGACACATTCACCACCAAATGGGTCAAATGCTGTGACTAATATTTTCTTCATATAGTGCCTCCTATAAAATATTTGTATTTTGACAAATAAAAAACCCATAAGCAAAAATACTTATAGGTTTACATTTCCTCCCCGACCAGGATTCGAACCAGGGACCTATCGGTTAACAGCCGAGTGCTCTACCGCTGAGCTATCGAGGAACGTTTCAGTTGGGAGTTTTAATATATGCATTGAAAACTCAATATAGAGAAGGAAAGAAGCAAGAAACAAATCATGCGCGCTTGAGCCAGTTGGTGATATGTGACACCAACAACATAATGGTCAAGCCCTCGAGCTATTAGTACGGGTCAACT
>Ga0123352_10000562_pt1 | contig 45082 bp, 35 predicted proteins | sample TergutLab28metaG_FD_89700 | JGI IMG/M metagenome (GOLD analysis project Ga0123352, IMG submission 89700) | Labiotermes labralis P1 segment gut microbial communities from Petit-Saut dam, French Guiana - Lab288 P1 | ecosystem: Host-associated > Arthropoda: Insects > Digestive system > Gut ... | reverse complement strand
GGTCATAACTCCGTAACCGTCCAAAATCGGACACATGTTTATATGAACTTTTTTGATCACAAAGACCTAGGAAATCACCTCCTGCAGTTATGCCCTAAAGTCGTGAAACACCCTGTATTTATAACCTACGTAGATCTACTATTAAGTTTGTTATACCTCTACGTATTTGAGTCCAAAGGAAACCTGAAAGGTTTTTTTTATCCAAGTAATTTATTGCAGATAATTTCCGTAATTTTTGCGGATTTTTAACATACTATCTGACCTACCACACACACACTACGTTCTTACAACCCGTGCTGAAGACTTGCTATGCCCACAGCTGAAAACAATACACTCTCGATTTTTTGTCACTTCAGATATTTTATTCGAAATTTCTCTTAATAACTCAGTGGAAGAATCTTAATGTGTTAATGCGCACAGATTAAATACGTTTTAAATTGTGGAGTAAGTGTTAAACACCAACGTGAATTTGACACCTCACATGTGGTATTAGTTGGAATTGAAAATAATGTGAGCAGCTTGTGTTGAAAAGCATTCTGTGAATAAGGCATTAGTATGAATTGTTTTGCTCCTCACACATTAACTTAGCATATATTTAATTGCTATGTTGACCGAAATAAGCAAGAATATGTATTACATGAGACGGTATAATACGCGAAGTACCTGTTCCTTTTCTTAGGTCGTATGACAAATTTCATCTGAAACGCTTTCAGTTAGCGTGAGATTTAATTCACAGCCCAGTCCTATAACCTGTAGGACGCCTCATTTTCTGCTATCCTTGACTGACTATTTAATATATTACACACTCTCACCTCTTTGGTAAAGTTTTTGCCTCACAGTAATGCTTTTCGATGACTACTGCTTTATTCCTGGAAAAGGCCTGCGTTTGTTAACTTTGTGCTAATATTACTGTCTTCACTTTACGAATTTTTTTCAGTGGCGTTTTCTTATACTTGTGAATATGGTGTGATATGAAATGATATATTTGCTAACTGCAAGTGGGTTGACACCCGGTGGCACTAGTACAGTACACATTGAAACACAGACAGTACATAGAACAACACAATTAACAGCCTAATTGGGAAGACTGCGGACCGTGCTGGAATCCGACTAACCTGTTCAGTACCGGTGGTACTTCATTTGTGTAAAATACACAATTATGATCACCTGAAATTTTGAAATATTTTGTCTGATTGCTACAGAAATTTAATGGTGGCAGCCCCCTCTCGCTGCCAATCTCGAACTATATCTCAGATTCTCTAGGAAATAAGTCGCTGTCATATTCACGTGAATCTAATGGATTCTGATTGGTTACGTCAAATCACAGGCACGTCCGATGAATATAACTGGTCGCATTACCAACAAAATACACAGAATTATGTTGAAATTAATTTATAGACACGGGCGTTTTTGCTTAAATATTAATTTTCATATACTTGTGTGCATTTTATTGACACTATTAATATATATATAATAATATTAATTCCTTGGTTATGGATTATATAAATTCCCATAACTCTTTAAGAATCCACATGGATTAGAGTAACGAATATTCGTTGGTCCATATTAGAAATATATTGTGTATGACGCCTTCGGCAGGAGGCTTCTTGATGTCAGGCGATGGCCTTTGCACCCTGTGCTAAATAACAAGCACGTCAGCATTCATCTCAGGAATTAATCAAGCTTGATTGTTATTTACTTTGTCAGTAGATCACAGTGGAGATTCGAAACTCATAGTATTCTGGAGCACTAATCTTATGTCGTGCTGTGACATTTTCTTCAGTGAAACTCTTTTTATAAATTTTAATGGGAGCACGGAAGTGTAGAGTGTGTCCTGTGCCGCTGGTATTCAAGCTGCTTTGCACGGGAGACTTTCAGGGATTCACAGGCACATAACCTTTATAACGAAACTGATAAATACAACTTTGATCCACTTCGCATGGATTTTTTAAATCTTTTCCAACATTCTTCTGCATTCTCGACGCAGAGTTTGTCTTCAGTGTAACTCATCAATAACAAAAGTCTTTTTTTTTTTCCAAATGTGAGTCTATATTTATTTTCCTAACAGAAGTTCTTTTTACAAAGGTTTATTTGGTTTGTGTATGTAAAAAGTACGCCTTTACTTCCCAGGTTTTCGGCGAAAATCGAGATGTAGTCGCGTGGGTTCCACAATTAATGTAAATATGATTACTGCTGTCCTATACATCAATTTTTTATGTTGTTGACATTTGGTTTTGAACCACACGTACTGACGGCTAGCAGTCTCATTGTCTGTACATATTGTGTTAAAAAGGAACGGCACACTAGATATTCTGGTATAATATTCACATATTCCCCCTAAATTGCTGTGTTTCCCTGACTCAGTTTCAGACAAGACTCGATAAAATTCTTCCCATAGAGTGAAATTTACTGAGAAAGAATATTGTCCGCTCTGGTATGATGTCTGGTACGCATGCGCAAATGTTGTGGAGAAGCTTGTTGCTTCCAGACTGAAGATTAAGACAAGTCTCTCCGAACAGTCGTTACATATGTACCAGGATAAACGGTGCAACATCCCAAAAGACTGTGCACTCAAGAATCACTACTTGGCAGAACCTCATCGTTCCACAAATGTACTTACCTCGAAACTGACGTGCTGGAGGGTGTCCATAGAGACAGAGTCCTTTATTTTCTTCTTCTTCTTTTCAGTTCTTTGCCGTTTGAATACCTGGATGATATGACAGTGGACGGCGTCGTTGGCTACCGTTATGGATTGAGTAAAAATTTTTTTGTCAATGGTACCTCAGACCCAGGTACGGCATGCGAAGGTGAAGAACACAACCTTCCTCAGGGTGTTGTGAACATGTCTGTTTGTCAACATGGAGCTCCATTATTTACCTCCAGTCCTCACTTCTTTCATGCTGATCCTTATTACGTAAATCAAGTTGCTGGGCTGCAGCCAGAAGCAGACAAACATCAATTCTACATAACACTGGAGCCGGTGAGTAAAGTAAATAATCAAGATGGACAATGTACGTAAAAACGTAGCATTGAGACGCTTCGTGTAACCATTGTTGCAGTGGAAAATAAATAAATATTAAATAACGTGAGGGCCTGTCTCTATTCTTGCTTTAGTCATCCGGCATACAAACCGCATCTTTTCTGCGCAAAATTACGGTGTTGAACCTAAAATATGTTTTTAATTTTCTGCACAAAAATTTGTCTAAAATATTTTACATTTTCAGAATAAACCAGCGAGTATTATAAATTTGCATAGGTCTGCATGCCAAGTACCCGTTAATCTTGGTAGATTTTAATTAAACTGGAATGTTCTGAACTGACTGTAGAAAAATCCTCATATATCAAACTTTAAGAAAATCCGTCCATTGGGAGCCGTGGTTTCGTTCCCTGTGGAGAGACAGATGCAGACAGACGGAAGGACGGACAGATATGACGAAGGTAACGGTCACTTTTCGCAATTTTGCGAAAGAACCATGAACGGGCGTTAGAGGCATCATTAAGTAATATTTTATTTGCAAAAATTTCTTTCATTGACCGGAAAATACCTAAAAAGAAGGTTCGTAAAAAAGCAACACTGAAATTTCACAGCAGGGTTGCTGAAGACGTCTTCTGGAATGTGATACCGTGTTTTTGCCGACGTGTTTAAAAGTATAATGCCTCAAACCTTCGATTAAGCAGTCCCTAACAACGCACTACGATCCTTAAAAAAGTAGGAAACCCCCATCCCCAAGGACAGAACCTCACATTCTAGAAGACTTAAATCTCCATGCCTAAAAAATCTTACGTTTTAAAGAGGGACTAAGGAAGTTTATCTGATGCGTTGCTGAATTTGTACCTACCAGATTACAAGCTGTCACAACCAGAAAGTCTCTTCATAGCGAACATTTAAAAAATTTCACGTTATTTGAGAAAGTGGCGAAAAAAATACGTAGGATGAGATTTCATAAATTGTGCTCTGCATTGTATATTATTTGGAGGGTATAATGAACGTGTTAGAAAATACACAAGACAATCGGAACAAGCAACATAAGTGGGAAAGTTGAGAAATAGAGAAGAATGTAGTAAGAAAACTCACATAAAAGGAAACATGTCTTAGACCTAGTATTAGAATTGAGGATAATAATTAATAGGATTTTTTAGAAGTAGTTCTTGAGAAATAACAATAGATTTCCCTGGCACAGGGCACGGAGAAATGACGGGCTGTTTTGAAAAAGGTAAAGAAACTTTGGGTCTTATAAAAGACAGGGAATTTTGTGACTAGCAGAATCCTTCTTCGTCTCCTCAAACAGAATTCTGCTCCACCTAGTTATTGCGTGATTTGCTGGTTGTTGTATTTCTTATGTAGCATAACATCACACACATATATGATTTTTCGTAATTTCTCTCATTGCTGCCCCTTTTATATGAATTAAGGAAGCTAAAATGCCTCTTCCAATGTAGTCAGTAGGATACGGAATGAATGTCTGAGGAAAGGTAATTAGATTCCCGGAGGGGGCAAAACGTTTTTCTTCTCTACAGCTCTGGGACTCAGTCAGTCTCCTGTTTACAGGACACTGGGTACTATTTCTCCGTGGGTAAAGGTAGCACAGGGACACTTTTACCTTCATCTTCATGTGAATAAAAAATTTACTTCCTACCATGCCTGTCACAGGTCTCTGACACATTCAGTCCAAGCTTCATGGCAGTTAACGCAACTGACACAAGTAAGCTAACGACTCTTCCTTCTCGTGAGATAAGCCAGTGTAAATTTCTGGTTACTGTGCCTTTCTGTAGTTGAAGAATATTTTGCAAGGTCAAGAGGTCCTTGAAGGTCAAGAGATTTTTCTGTTCTCAAAACATCCGGACCAGCTCTGTGGACAATCCACCGACCCATTCAGTAGGTGGAGCACAGAAAAGCGTTTCGGTTGTGAAGTGACCCTTCATCTCCTTCTAGTGTCGATGCTAAGAAATAATAGAATTCCACCTTTTATGCATCCATCTCGTGCACAGAGACGGCTTTGCCTTTACCTTAGTTTTGACCCGCATGCATCTATTTTGACATTAGACGGCACTAGTGGACAGTCTAGTTTTCCCTACCCCTCCACTGCCTCCAGTCCACAGGCAACTTAGTTTTGTACCGCATGCATCTATTTTGACATTAGACGGCACTAGTGGACAGTCTAGTTTTCCCTACCCCTCTACTGCCTCCAGTCCACAGGCAAAGAGTTGATCCGCGCTGATGGGTGGATGTATGTGGCGCGTTGCGCGGGACTGCTAGTTAAAAGAGAGATTACTGAACTGCTATTGGTAGGAGAGAGAGACTTTTCTGCTAATACACTCAGAATGAAAACATCAAGCGTTTAGAGTAGCGTCTAGTGAACAGCATGAGCAGTCGCTACCAAAACTTGCTGAAGAACATCTGTCGCATTCCCAGCAGAGTTCATCTCCTGATCTGTATCGACCATTCTTTGACCATTTCGGCCGATACCTCTGACTGATGGCGGCGACCTGCACATCAACAAAATTACATCTATGCGTGTTATGTCGAGACTCCATTTGGTTGGAGAACGGCGAAGTGTCTGTGTCATATTTCTTTGTTTCAGTGTTCATGGATCCTGGCTGTTGGGGTTGAAGTTGTGAGTACTTGTACAGGAAACACACGTGGTTTTTTGTAAGCATTATGATTGCATTTCTGATCACTTTATTAAATTGTTACCGTTCATTGTCGTGTGATGTTTTTATTATGTTACTTGCATTGCCTGGGCTTCCACAGACTTGAGTTCGAACCCGAAGGAAGATGGATGCACTTTCATAAATTTTACACAATTCAGAAACTCATTCTTACATCGAAAGTTTGATTGATGTTCAATTGTTTTACGGTACTAAAATATAATTATTGTGCATTAATGTAACAAGACAAACCTTTTTGTTTCATCTCTTAGTGTACAGATTTAAATTTATCATCAGTCAAATGTTCAATAATTGTTGCAGACGACTGGAATACCACTTGACATCACAGCACGACTTCAACTCAATCTCTTGCTACAACCAAACCCCAGAATTAGGTAACATATTGCTCGATCCTGTTCTTCTAACTTGGCGTGTAAGTAGTTTCATCGAGTTGCGTCAGAACGGCATGCAGGATGGTTGTTCAGAAAATAAATTCACGAATTGCGTAACTCTGTAACAAGAGAACAGACACTGGCTGTGATTATGCAAGGGGAATTCGTAGCCGAGTGATTGGGTTTTCTCCATTGCTGAAGCCAAATCTTGGCGGCCGCATTTCAAGTTGACGGCGATGTGGACACAGTTGTGACACGATGGTTGATAGATCACGAAAGGGATTGATATTTATAGAGACAAAGCAGCTAGAACCATAATAAGATAAATGGCTCAGACACGAGAGGGAATAGTGGAAAAATACTGGGACAAAATTACAATAAAATGTGAACTGTTCTTGTTAAAGGTGAGAATAAAGGGCTGAAAAAGTCTTGTACTTTTTTTTGCGCCGTGCATTATAATATAATTATACAATATAAACCAACAAAATGCAAATTTCCTAAATTAATATTTTCATTTTTAATTCTTTCATGTCTTCTACGTGTTTCGAAACCCAAGGTTCAGCTTAAGGAACACGATTGTATATACAGTTATGGTACGGTACGGTACGTTTTACATTTGTCAGTATAAGCAGTGCTTATACCGATGCATGTCAAACATACCATACTATAACTGTGCATACAAAAATTGTCCTGAAAGTGGACCCTCGGTTTCAGAATATATAGAAAATATAAAAATATTAAAAATTAAAATATTAATTTAGGAAATGTGCGTATCATTGTTCTATACTGTACAATGTCTTGTAAAATTACTTTCTGACTGATTTAAAAGAATTAGCTGGCTGGAAGTTTTGGGTCACTGTATCAAATAATAATTTGCCCACTAATTTTAGCAATAAACTGAGAGGAGTTCTCACTTCTTACATCACTTTGTGGAAAAAGTTTTTATCTTCTATCTTGTAATTGGGATTAGACGTAGTGAAACTGGGAGTTTGCTGTAGTTCCTTATTTAGAGTGAAATTCTTCCCTGGCCAGAGTTTCCTATATAATCATCGCACTGATTAGACATTAAACAACTGCTGTTTTCGTGGGTGTGAAACTTGGTCTGTAATATTAAGGGAACAAAATATTGAGAGTGTTGAAGACAGGGTAGGGAGGAGACTATTTAGGGGTATGCGGGAGGAAGTAATAGAAGGCTTGAGAAAAATGCATGATAGGAATCTTCACGATTTTTGCTTAATCTGAAGATGAATATTTGGAGGGTTTACAGACAGAAGCACGTGAAATATAAAATGTTTGGTGTGAGGTTATGTAGTGTATTGTGCTGGCCCTCTGCAGTGAACAACCGTAATTTCAGTTTCCAAGGAAGATCGAATTTCGTTAGTACATGTGTGACAATTTGAAAGGACCCGTTGAAGGAAATGTAATAATCAAGATGGCGAAAGTGTCATTCTTGGGCGGGGAATAATAAAGAATTCGACAAAAGTTGAAAGAAAGCCGCACTTTAAACACAAAAATACCAACCTGGAACACAATCAAAATATTGAACCTCATTTCCTTGTGCTCACTTGCAGTAGCGCAGTGCTAAATTGACTAACTTTGTGCGGTTTTAATTAAACTTCACTCATAGTGAGGAATAATTCCCTAGAGCGAAGTTTGCTAATGGATTTTTTAATCCCGGAATTTACAAATTTGTATTCTTTTGTAAGCGACCATAATTCATGTGCATAATTTGCCAAATGTGTAGATGGGAAGTGCGTCATGTATAATTTGAGCGGGGAATTGGGAGCTGTATGTTCAGATACTTTGAGTAACAGTTATCAGGGTATGTAGAAAACGTCTTATAACTAAACATGTGTGTTTACTTTCACGCTTATTTCATTTTAATTTAGTGCTGATTGACACTTTTCGCCCCTTCTCAGAATGTTTGCTGGAGTTCCTGAAATACTCTTCCCCATAGTATGGGTCGAAACACGAGTAACTGTGTCACCTGAGCTCGCGACATTTCTTAGGACATACACATTCCTGCCCACTGCAAGTCTCATCTGCTCAGTCGGTCTGCTGTTGACGGGCCTGCTCACTCTCGGCCTGACATTCCTGCCTCAGACTGTGCGATCCGTGTCGGAGGATAATCGCAGAAACAGGTGACTACATGCTGAAATCTGGGGTGCCAGCAACGTGTTGTGTAAAGTACAGGCATGCAGATAATTGTTGTTGTTGTTGATGTTGATAATAATAATAATAATAATAATAAAGGGCAATATAGAAATGGGTACATATACGAGAATATGGACAGGATAGAGCCCGATTAGCGAACTCGGAACAAAGACGAGTCTAAAAGCCGGACGACTGAAAAATTGTCGTTACATCTATTGCCAATTCAGGAGATTTATCTTTTGTCTAAAGCGGTCATACAAGGGTGCTGATAAGTCCTTAGCCCGGCTAGGAAGGAAACAAGCTAATATTTCTGTCAGAATGGCGTGAATTTCTTTCGACGCCTTGCCTTGCAGAAAAAAAATACTTGACGACTGCTCGCGTCTCGATATTGTTGAAATCGCGCGCGTCCCTTACATGCTTCCGAGCTTGTTTCCTTCCTGGTCGGGCTAAGGACTTATCAGCACCCCGGTACTGGCTCTGGAGCCACCCAGTCTTTTAGCCAGTAGGAAGAGAGGGTAAAGAAGCGGGGGTGTAAAGCTAATTTTTTCATCATGGTAAATACCGTATGTTGCATATATAGTAACTACCTCCTGATGATGAACAGTTAGTCTATTCGAAACATGTCGAGGACAAATTGTGAGAATAAATTAAGAAAAAAGTGCACCTAGTTTGTCTTTATTAAGCATTCTGACTATTACCCTTAATTAAGTGAAGTGGTTAATGTGAGGTTGTGTACACCAACTACCCCAAATTCCATAATAGCGTGCACAGACACTAATCTATCGTTATGTGGACGCGATATATCTGAGGCAGAGATGTTGCGGGTTCAATAAAAAGCAGACAATTGCGTGGCTTGGTGATTTGTAGATTCCCAAGGATTATTCTTCGCCACAAGGGGAGTTATCAAGTGATCAAGTGAGTGCCGATCATTATGAATAAAAATGTAAAGTTAAATTTAGCTTTATAAACGGACACGAAGGCCCAGAAGGGGAGTAGACGGTAGCTCTACTCTTTCTTAAACCTCGGCGCTAGATAGGGGAGAGTGGCCAAAGACACGCCCCGGCCGCTTTACTGCCGGGAAAGAGAACCGATACCCTCTTTACAGGAGGATACGTGGACTCCAGGGCCGGTCTGGACAGGTTTGAAAAATTTCACCCCCACCGGAATTCGACCCCCGAAACGCCCAGACACTAGCGAGACGCTACACCTACTAGGCTATCGCGGCTCACTCATTATAAATAATTGGTGTTAAATAGTATTTTGTGTCGAATTTTGATGGGAAATCCAAAACAGTTTTAATGGAGTAACCCGTTAAAGTTTTTTTTATATACGAGTAAGTTATCTACCCCTCGACCAAAAATGTAGTTACTTTTTAAACAACTGTTTATATTGTAATTATATGTAACGCCTTGTCAATTAATCAGCCTACGTAAGTAAATACAACACCTAATAAGGTACTTACCTTCAGAAACTTTCTGAATCTCTTCTTTAATTCCCATACACTATTTTGGTAGGCGAATACGTAACTAGTTTATCTGAGGAAACAGAAAGAACAATGTATGAAGCAATAATCTTGTTTAGACTTTTTCACCAGATACTTCATAATAAATCCTGTCATTCTTCACATGCTCCCGGCCTCGACGTGCGGTAGGTCGTGAACGCATTTAAGGGCACAGTAAATTCGAAACTTCTGCGCCCTCGGCAGTGTTTGGAATTTAAACCTCGAAATTATTTAAGGTTTCAGGCATTGTGCGTCTAATTTTCGAAATAAAAAAATATGCAATTTTTGAAACTTTGTCTAAAAATAATTACCCTTGCTGTATTATTGTTAACTTTTTGTGTTCTACGGCGCTGTTGTTGGACAGCCACGCTTGGTTGACTCTCAAAATGATGAAAATTCTACAGGGTGTATCAATTTTTCTTATGCTTAGATATCTCCTATCTGTCTTTGCAGAATCTTGGCGACTCAGGCATGATCTCACTACTACAACTGTATCCTAAGTTGCAGTTCACTTACCTACTTACTTACTTACTTACTCCATGGAGCAAAGTCGTTCCTGAGAAACTAAAGGGTTCTCACCTAGTCAAGAAATTCCTCGCATTTTATAGAACCCGAAAGTTCATTACCGCATTCACAAGTACCCGCCACCTGTCCCTCTCCAGAGCCACATCAATCCAGTCCATGCCCCAAAATCCCACTTCCTGAAGATCCATCTTAATATTATCCTCCCATCTACGCCTGGTTCTTCCAAGTGGTCTCTTTCCTCAGGTTTCCCCACCAAAACCCGTTATGCATCTCCTATCTCCCCATACATGTTACATGCCCCGCCCATCTCATTCTTCTTGATTTTATCACCCGAACAATATTGGGTAAAGAATAGGATTATTACGCTCATTACTATGTAGTTTTCTTCAGTTCCTCGTTATCTCGACGCCATTAGGCCCAAGTATTCTCCTCAGCTCTCTAATCTCAGTTTATTATTATTTATTCTATATTAATATCTCAGCCTGAAAATTGCAATTAAGTCACGCTATACCACCACCTAACACGTGGTTATAATCTACATAGAAATGTTACAGATATAATTAAAAAGCTGTATTATTTTGGACAGGATTGAGGATTCTGGAACAGGGAAGGTTCAAGCAGAGAAGCAAACATTTCCTGAAGAAAACAACACCCTACTTCACACTGAACACTAGGCGTCACTGTGTCACGACAGCACAGATCATCAATGTAGCGCGTCTGAAAGATTCAACACCATTATCAAGAATGTGTATTGGGATATTGAACAAAGCTTTATAGACTTTATAATTCCATGCGTGATTTACATTAATGTAATGGTGATTTAGAGAGGCTGCGGCCCTACTTGTGTCACAAGAGGAACATCACGAAGAAGCCGTCACAGTGATCAGTGTCCAGATTAAATCGCACGGGTAGAATTGTTGGAATTTGTTCTCCAACTCTCCTAAAAACTTCGAAATTAGAAGTCATTCATTTAAAGCTCAATGTACAATATCACTAAAATAAAATTCCACAATTCTTAGAAGAAATATTTGATAAACTTTATGTGTAGCTACTATTTATGTGCATTTACTATTTGCACACACCACCCATACCAGTAATCTGATCTAACACGTTCAACGTCCTAGGGAAAGCTATAAAATAAAAATTTCACTAAATATGAGGGCGTGACCTTGAAAGTACACTGAAAGACAACATGTTACAAAAGTGGTTTTGCTATCTACAGAAGAATATCTTGAATTTATTAATTCTGTAGTCTGTCTTACTACAGGTTTATAGTCTCTTCCAAAGTGAGTTATCTACAGGGTACGATCTAGTGCGTCCTCCCTCAATTTACAATATCCTTTTCTTTCTTTAAGGTCATCCAGTAGCTACTTACGTGCTCTTCGTTTTCCTGTCACCTCTGTCATTTCTTCCATCTTCCCTTCAAAAACGTTTTCTAGAAGGCAGTTCCTACGCAAGATGTGACCAATCCAGTTGGCCTTCTTTCATTTTAGTGCATGTAGGATATCCACATTGACTCTCTGCAATCCTTTAGAATTTTTCACAAGATCAGACCAACTGATCTTCTCCATCCTTTTCAGCACCACATTTCAAAACTTCCCACGTATTTCTGATCTACTTTCCGAAATGTCCAAGTTTTTGCACTGTACAAAACTCCAATCCAAAAATAACATTTTACTAGCTTCTTCCTGAAATTTCAAGTCCAATTTTTCTGGTGAAAACGTTTTTTTTTTTTAATTTTGCTTCTGCCATGACAAGCCTGGATTTTATTTAACATATACATCTTGCATCATTTGTTATCATACTGCCCAAAGATTTGAAATATTTCACATTCTCTCATTGTTTTTTATTTATCTCTTGAGCTGACTTTACCACAATACAACGTAATGCAAGTTTCCTTCAACGGGGGTTAAGCGACTGGAGTATGAAGCTGACAAATTATTTCCATCTGGTGTCGAGGTTAAGGATACGTAAAGCAAAACATTTACCAACCCATAAGAACTAGATTAGGTGTGCAGCGGCAACCTTACTTCTTTCTTGCAGATTACTTGGCGATGTAGACATCAATAAACAGGGTACAATTGCTGCTATATTATGCTTTGAAAGTTAAAAGAAATATAACACATTACACAACGTGACTTTCAGCATTTGAAAACGTAGTTCTGAGAAGATTTCGTGCACCTTATATATGAAATAAGAAAGGAAAAAAGATTTAGAAGGATATTTGTAATATTCTTTATCACAGTAAAGGTAAAGATTTCCCTGTCCATGATATGCATGCTATGTACGCATCTAGGGGGAATGTAGGCAGGCTTTAGCACTAGGTGGACGTCTGGTCTGCTCTACTCCGTGGAAAAAGCCCCAGTTTCCATTGAATAGAAGACTCGGTGGCCAGCAGAGCCGATCTGGCCGTTGTGGAGAAGAGAAAAATGTTCTCACTACTGGAATTTATTTTGTAAGTACACATTTATTGTTCCTTCAATAGAAAAATACAGTGGTTATGTGGGAGGTAACTCAGTAATATGGTGTTTACGGCAGCTTGTCCTTGTGTGTCGGATTTGTGACAATTATTGCTTGTGTCTCATGAACCTAAGTGATTGCTCGTTAGCGTGGCGACGTCGCCTGTCGGTGGTGTCTTTACAGGTCTGTTGCTGGGACGTTATGTTCCGAAGCACGGTGGGACGTGGTACTGCCAGGAAGTGTATGTCTGATATTACAGTATCTCAAGGTAATTCCCAACTTCTTCCCGCCAACGCGCCGTGTGATATGCTTTCCAACGGGCACGCCGCATGAAGTCAGCATAGTCGGTGGGCGACACTCGATTCCAATGTTGAAAACGGTAATACACCATGTGGGCGAGGATCCACTAGAATGCCCCGTGCCTCTGTGGTGGCCAGTAGTAAGCAAGCCACCTTACCGGCCGGAAGTGACGTTATAAATAAACAAACATGGCGGCGGGGTCAATTCCCGTCCCACAACCCCTAATTAATACGCAAATGAACCAATTTATATGCAATTATCTAATGATATTCATACGTCTTTCATTGATATGCAAATTATCTAATTGATATTCATCCGTCCTTGATTTATATGCAAATAACCTAATTGATATTCATATGGCCTTGATTGATATGCAATTGAGTTAATTATTATACAAACTACTTTCCTCCCAGACAGCTTGTCGCTTTTAACCCTTTTGTTTTGGCTCCCAGACTGCCTGGCGCCTATTTGGCCGCCATCTTGGATGACTGCCATCTTGCAATATGGCGGACGCACACAATTTTTTAAATTTTAAATTTTTTTTAGTAAAACTGAATTTTTTAATTTTTACAATATGACGCCAGCGCGCTCTTTTTTAATATAACATAACTTTTTACAATATGGCGGCTATTTTTAAAGTATAACCTAACTTTAATGTCCGCCATTTTTAATTATAACTAACTTTTACAATATGGCGGTTAAAGCGCTACTTTTTAAATTTATATTAGCTGTTTAAGTCTTTGTTATTCTTGAAAAGGAGGCGGTTGAGCCGTAGAATTCCAGACACACAATTGAAAGATTGTAGGTTCGAATCCCACCATCCTGAACCATGTCTTTTTTCAAATGAAATAGGATTTGGGTAATAAATAAATACACGTTTTTCTGTTTAAATTGTATACAATATGTTAATACAATTAAAAATACAATTTCTTTAATAGGTTTAATATACATACAATATAGTACATTAAAATAAAAAATATATATTTTAATAGGCGTACAAATACAATTATAAGAAGAAACATGCAATATAGGTTATTAAAATAAAAAATACATTTTTTACATAGGTGTACAAATCAAATAATCCACACTTATACGCATTTAATTGGTACAAGACTGATTCTTATACGTTGGTTCATCTCACAATGTATCGAAATAAATGGAATTGTGTTTGGAGGTGTAAAGAAGCACTATGATTGAACACGCTTATCTCGCCACTCCACCAGTTCATCTTGGAGTCTACAAAACTTGGTCACTTGTCTGTCTATGCAAGCACTCGCTAAATCCATTAGTTGTGACCAATCTTTTTTGCTTAGATACACTTGAGTGTTCTCAATCGTAATGCGTATATACTGTCCACAGTACATTGACAGGGTATGACGCGAGTCACCAACTTCGTGCACTTCATTCTTCGATATACTACTTTTGAATGTCACGAGAATTAACCACTGTATGATATTCAAAACCACATGACCTGAAGAAGTTCCAATTTACACCTGTGGTTTGAGGTCCTCATTCAGGTAGATGAAGACGTACGTTGTGGCTTGCTCGTTGAAGAAGTATGTACGAAGAAGCAACCCCGTAATCTGGAAAACATCAATGATATGCAGGCTGAGTAGGACACTTTGCATACTGCAGACAAAGAATGTAAAAGTTTAGCCACTGTGCTAATGAATAGGCCTCCCGCAATGTAAAAACCTGTCTGGACTTAAGACACGCAAACTTGCAGCTGATGCCTGGTAGATTTATGTCGGCGAGTGGAGGGCATCCTAGCTGAGTGATATCAATAACTGTACGGTCGATGAGAAAACTAATAAATTGGGATTTCTGTGGCCCGAAGCAATAGATTGCAACGACAGATGATGCTTCGCGATGTAGCACAGTCTCCAGCTCTCCATATCTGAGTATAATACATCGCCATCATTCCACTTACATCCGTGGTCAATAGACTGATTCATTCTGGCGTTAAAGGATCGTACTTCTTCCCAGCCGTACGGTCTCTTAAAGACATATGATGAGACCCTATTACTGTGGGAGTGGACAGCCGCTAACTCCTTGGCCACGAGTTCACCATCTTGCACTTCCAAAAATATTAAGTGAATCACTAAGAGAGACATTGAAGACTGATACGTATGAATGAACTTACGTTCATTTACATCTGTGAATTGTACGACTGCTGCTGATCCAACTAGCCGCAAGCGGGACACTATCCAAACTGATCGCGGAACATGCCCACTAAATGTTATTGTTGCAGGTACAAACATGTTCACGAATGACGTCATGGATTGTTCTCTGGCTCTGTGGAGTGCGTAGGTGCTGCAATAATTACCGCAGACATTCGAAGTTAATCCCTTTAGTCGTTGGCGATTAAATGTCCAAGAAATTGATTGGCGTTCCAGAAATGCCGTGATTTCGAACTTGTAGGTTGGCAAACCGTACGAATCAAAATATTCGGCGTATCCAGAGTCGGAAATACAAACAGCTACACAATGCAAACCGGGTATGTAATGCTTGTCCAAGTTGATGAAAATTATTGAGGATGTGGATGATAAAAGATCAATTGGATAAAGGCCTTGAAAATACTTTACACATTTAGTTAAAACTTATAGATCTGAATGATATTCATTCTACTGTGCTGTTTTTAGATTTGTCGATTTCGACGTGTCCAGGAAATTCTGCATACAAATGCTAGTGACGGGTTCTGCAGCGTTTTTTGAACCGTGCCTCAATGCGCACTTTTCCCTGACGGGGAAGCTTATATGTTTTTCGTCCGCCTCTCTGTCTGGTGTTAGGTCAAAGCCTAATATATAGAAGCCCTTCGTGAAGATTTCTAAGGTAAACATGTGAGTACGGTCATCCTGATGAATAGCAGTACTTGAAAGGAGTATTTCGTAAGCCCTGGTAGCCCCAAAGGTTGAAGTGCAACCCATAGTGAGTGGCTCGGAAGGGTGCTGAACACCGTTTAATACAACACGAGATTTGTCATATCATAATGATGAAAGATGAATGGATTTGTACTTGCAGAACCAACGAATGCAGAGTTTTGGTCCGGGGAATACATTATCGATAGACACCTGCTGGGCAGTGAAGATTTCAATCTGAGTATGTGTAACAGGATAATTTGTTTTCCGTTTCATTTCCAAAACTTTAGCTTGAGCAAAAAAAAGGGGGGGGGGGCTTCAATTCATCTTGAGTGATAAAAATAGTAGCGTATAAAATCTTAATGCGCACTTTGTTATCGTCTGAAGCGGTCAAAAGATGAAAAGCTTCTGGTGCAAGTGTAAGCTTAACGTTCATGTCTACGCTATCGGAATTGAAAAATCAGCACGGAGCCTTCCGTATAGTTTTAGAGTTATGCCGTTGCTGAGGTAATTTAATAGTCTGGTATAAACACTGTTGTTTCCGAGATCCCCAGGCGAATCGAGGTAACAGAAACTTGGGACTAGATGCGTGCCAAGAGCATGAGAACCGTAGTTTAGGAGCTTTACAAGGTACGCCTTTCAGTGGTAATTTGTCTCGTGAAGAGTAATTGGCTTACCGTTTAAGGAGACACTGAGAGAACTAAACATTGAATGTAACAAGATGTTGATACAACCAGCTGTGTTTCCCTCAGCACTTTTTATATCCGATCCATCAGTTTTGACAAGTTTGATTTGCAAGAGTACACGCACAGAATTTAAATCAATGTAGAAAACGCTATGGCGCGAGCAATTAAATTCAAGCCGTGCAGGGTTGTCTGCCGGCGCAACAGACTTGTATGTAGCGGTGTCACCACTTACGAAAGATGTTTGTATGCTATGCTTCAGGACGATGTCTAGACCAGATTTTAAGCACACCATCATTTCTTCTTCATCTCGTCTGTGAAAATATACTTCACCTTCCTACGTTTGCCTTGAGATTGAGCATTTTTTGACTTACGACTCCTTTTTAAATGCAAGTCAGACCATGTTATCTTTTTAATAGTTTGTTTAAGGTTACCTTTTGCTTCACTAAAACGAGTTTTGAAAATATCGCCCACAGGCTGTTCTGGTTCCTTATTAAGAATATCAGTTATTCTATTGGAACCTGTTTTAAGCATTCTTTTCCTACAGCCTTTGTCCCTGAATGCAAAAGAGGTTTAACAAAACGGAAGAGCCCTGTGAAGAAGGTGCCTATAACGTTACCCTCTGCAACCTGAAACTAGCCCTGTAAACAGGACCAATTTCCCCACCACCACTTAGACTAAAGTAGTTCTGTGTGTATCGATCCATTGTAACTGACAAACGGAGATTTAATGCGCTGAGGACTTGCTTTTATAGTGTAGTATTACAGGGCACGGATATCACCCTCGTCAAACAATACATTTACACCACTTTTCATAACTAGACGAATCGAAATTGACTCTATAAAGGACTGTTCCACTGGCTTGTACAATGGATACTCAAATCTGTGGTAACCCGTGTCCGATGGGATGTGCAAGGAAGTTAGTAGTCGCACAATATTATCTCCAACTAAATGTTGTTTGTAATTTCCGTGTAAACGTATACGGTTTCAGGCTGAACAAAGTTAAAATTACTTTTTGTGGGTAGGTTCAATGTGGAAGAACCGCAATTACCAGAGTTCATAATTGTTTCTGCTAAATCATCAATACCATTATATACACTAGCAGGGAAATAAGATACTAAGTTTTCATTAACAATAATGGCATTTTCCCCGCGATATGAATTAAAGAACTCTTCACGTTGCCCTTCATAATTGTTTATGAAGTTGCTAAATATACAGATAAAGCTTCCATATATAGACGGTTCGAAAAATTGGGGTATATTGGTCAGAAGATCAAAAACAGATTCATAGTGTTTTACAGGAGATATGATTTCCTTCGAATCTAAAGAAAGCGAATTGTGCAAAAAACGCTTTTTTATCCTTTAGGATAGAATATCTCGAATAGTACGTCCTCCCATCCGCCATGTACCAACTAGAGTGGTGTAGCCAGTTTGGTTCTAAAGTCGGCTATTGTGTTGGCCGGAAAATAATAATCCGAACTATCTGAAGGCAATTATACATAAAAATGCTCATTATAATTTCTTGACAACGGTAGCATTTAACCAAGGGTTGAATGTCTCGTCGTATACTTTCCACTCGACAAGATGCTGTTTAAAACCGACCTTGTTACTAGTTTTCTCTCTTTCAAATTTTGTCCGTGGGTGAAGTAGTGACCTAGACAAGCTCGTAATAGTAAAACGTGCCTTTGATTGTACGACATTGCAAGACTGTCAGTTCTTAAAGAGGTTGGGGCACGTGCTGTGTGACTTTGAAAATCTGAAATATCTCTGTTGAGAAGGTTTGTTCAAATGCCTTAGAAAACTTTACATTTTATATTGGTATCCTCACAAGATCCTCCACTTTAAATTTCACACGACCTTGCGGAATTTTAGTTCAGAGATTATTCATTATTTGCCAGACAGAGTAAATGTTTGATGGTTTGTCTTTGCTTGGAGGCAAAGCTATTGTGGAATGGACTGACTTGTTGAACCTGTTAATAATTTATTTATGACGTCCAAATGACGGTATGTGTTATTTTTGTGAAATATTTTTACATCCTTGCCTTCAGAGTTTTGTTAAAATTCTCGACAACAACGCCCTTTATGTCCGTACTGTAAGTCTAGTGATAATTTACTCCCTGACGTTTCAGGTACTGTTGGACTGTTGCATTAATAATTTCAGTACCATTGGGTGATTGTGTGGCAATTGTTTTCTATTTTAAAATAAAGGTTTCAAAGCTGATGAAATTCAGGCATCCGTCTTGTCCTTTAGAGGCACACTTCAAGCTCACCGTGAAATTATGTCAATGACGTTCAAGAGGTATTTGTACTTATCTTTGTATTTTGAGAGGGAACTTAAATCTGCAAGATCCATCTCCCAGACACAATCAGTATTTGTTACAGTATACCGATTGATAGGGAACGTTTTTCGCACAGGTTTGTGCAAAGTGTACGGTTCTGTCCTGACAGTCACTTTTCCACATCCTATTTCTTATTTTTACTGGCCATTAATAACTTCGCAACTGAACCGAACCCTGCTGGATATTTAGGATCGTAAGAGTCTTTACCCTGAGACATTATTATTAACTCGATTCCAAAGGCACTTTCTTTGTGATTGTAAACTGTTGCGAAATAAACCGCGTATATTTGCGACGTTTGTTTGTTTTGATCTTGCCTGAGGGACTATATTTAATTAGACTGCAAGAGTATTTGTTTATATGCTTGTTTGTCTTGGTGACCAAGGGCTTACCAGGTCGTGATTGGGTTCGTAATTCCCACAAGATTTGTGTTGCCTTGTACGTTTTGTTATCCACAAACACGCGTTCATTATTATATTCACAACTCGGCGGTCCTATTTTAAAAGAACTGTCAGTAACGTTTTGTACACACCAAAAGTGCGGTCGTGGGATACTTTACGTGTTAATAAGTTATAAATGTACTTTGAATGGAAGGTGAAGCATTCCTTTGTAATTCAAATTTTGTATTAACCAGAGGCACTGAACCAATTATACGTTTCCGTTTGTGTTTCATTTTAATACTCGGTTTGGTACTGGCAGAGTCTGTTATTGGAATGGGGATGGGTTGCCGTTTTTTTTTCTGGGTTTTCAAGTATGGATCTTGATGCAAACGAACTGGGGCCCATTTGTTATAGCTATGATCCTTACTTTTTAGTATTTCTTTTTGTATTGGGGGTTCCTGAGAACGACTTCCCCACAGTTACCAAGGAACTATAATCATATATTACAACGCCTTTTTTAAATGTTACTATTATTAATTAGTGCTCCTATTACAGCCTACAAAAACTTAAGAGGAATGGAACTATCAACTCGCTCTTTTGAACTAAAAGTTGATTATTATTCTTGAAACTGATTTTAGGGTCTACCAACGCTCGTAAGCGATTCTTGTATTTCTTTAGCCTGCTATATTCGTCATTCGTTAATTTATGATTTCCGTTTAGCGTGATTGTAGCTCACTCGACAATAACTTTTATGAATTCCTCGTCTGCAAATGCAAATAACGCGCGTCTGGCTTGTGATTTAGCATCTTTAATGACGTGGAGAAAGTGTAGTTGTAACTTTAACTGGTTCATTACCTTGTACAGGTGCAAAAACCTCACAAGTTTCCCCTGAAAAAATCTTTGTTATAATTCTTAGTAAATCGTTAATCGACTGCATTAGATCCAAGAATAAATACCTATGCGCGTCCTTACAAACTTGCAGTTACGTTTTTGAAAACTGGAAATGTTTTCACGGTAGACTTATCGAGCCAAATGGACAGTCTGAGTCCTGTCTCTCGGATTCTTAAACACAACGGTGTATTGCTATTTAGGGAAATATTACGTGACGATGAATCTTGGTGAAATAAGGTCTGTGTAATTAGAATCACACTAATTTTACGATGATGCGATCATTTGGTAAATAATTCTTTCGCTTTTGTAGAATAGGCAGAGTATATTACATCACACAACACTATTATTGTAGGTACATTTTCAGGATCCTCAAAGTCTCGTACACCTTTAACAAACGAAACGTTTTTCAAACAATGTGGGGCGTTGTTTTCACTACGACACCAAACCATATTTTTAAACACAATGTCACAAAGCTGCTCCCTTCTCTTCAACAATATAATTACAAACGTGGATTTGCCGCAACTGCATGGTCCTGCAACGATTAATGTAAATGGGTGTTACGGCTTCAGAGTCATAACCTAAAATAAACTGAAATGCACAATAGCGCCTATATTTATTGGACTTCATCCCGACTAGAATAAATAAATAAATAAATAAATAACTTAATTAATTAATTGCAAATTAGCCTGGTTAAAATAAATGAATCGTGATCATATGTCAAGGAGTCAAAATTGTCCATAAGACAATCTTGTACTCCGTTGTTTCAGCTATAGACACAACGACACCACGATGTTAGAGCTTCATCTTCTTAGGATTATGTAAATGCACCGGGATTTTGTATTTCAAAATAATATCACTCAAGGTTTTTACAACCTTTGTATTTTCATAATTCATGGTTATACCCTTCAACTTGCATATGGTTGCAAGTTTTCCTGTCGAGGGGCAGAAAACAGAAAACGCAAAATTTTTAGGGCAGCGGAATTAAGTTCTTCATCAAAGGAGCCAGAGCCAAACACCTCCAATTCGTCTGTGAGATGACCCAGATAATCACCTGTTCTCACTTTTGTGGGTTCATCTACATTCTGAATGAAGATAAAAGAAGTCGGTATAACAGTACAGGACAGACTCAAGAAATTCGCTCAGGTACTCGTACAATATCAGTCGAGCCTGTGTTGTTACGTAGGCTGCCATTGCCACGTTAACATTCTTCCTGCGACTAAGTTTTCCTCGGAAAATTTCCAGGATACGCATACCACGTCAACTTTCGGGAATATCAGGGTTGTAACCTCAGAACCCGGACTTGTTAGAAGCATGTACAGCTCTTTCACTGAAGTCACAAGGGCTGTCTGGCACTTGATCTGGTTGTGCACCCATTTTCCCCACGTCGTGTTCATTTTTAGTTTTGCCAAATTACTTTGCTCCGCATTTTTTGAAATGCGCGCCGGTAGTCCTCGATGTATTTGTCCTTGTCTTCCTCACCCTGAACCCAGGATGGGTAGCCAGATGATTCTTGTTTCAATTACAAGAACATATTAACGTGCTCCGCCAAAATGCCTCCTGAATTGGTACCTATATCTAAGCACGATACCTCGAATTCCCAAAAACAAAACACGTCCACCAAACCATAATCCATCTCTATGAATCTGCAGTGCTCATCCACCACCCATGTTCCAAATATCAGAGTGTGTACAATTGCCTTGTTTCAACGTGTCAGCACAAACAGAACACAACGGGAATATCAGTTTAGAGTTGCACTGCATGGTGCAGTTTCCTGGGAGGTATAACTTAAATTTAATTATCCCTCTCTATCCAAATAGTCAAGGGGGAGAGTTTGAACCCACGTACACTTTAAATAGACCTACAGGAAACTTGCCGTATTTACAGATTTGATCCCCCTGCTTGAGACTGTAGTAGGGTTTCGTGGCCTCGGTTCTACCCCGCACAAGGCATCGAGAATATTTATTGGAGAATTCTTTACATAGGGGTGCGAAGACAATTCATTTTTTTTATAGAATTACCTAATAAGTAGCGTTACATATTTTTTGCAACCTCCCTTGAGCCTCCTCATACCGGCTCAGCAGAATTTCTCGATTGTTGTCGATGGGCTAATGTCCATTGGGCATACTTCGACACTCACGCAAAAAAAACCTAAGTTACTCAAAGACATCTCTCGTCTCTGCACAAAACCCGTCAATTTTCACATTTGTTGCCCCAGGCAAATGAAGCTCCCTTCCATTTCCGGCATGGTTAACATTGTTCCTCGTCCGACCAATGTACTCCAGTCATTGAAGTGCTTCAACAGCCTGACGGTATCCATTTCGGTACCCCTCTCGTACAATAATTACAGTGCCTGATTTCAGAAACATCGTCCGGAACACTTCGTTGCAAATGGACGATATTGTAACAGCTTGCCGAAAGGGGTCAATTTTGACCAATTTCACAAACAAATTCCTAACTGCACATCGCCCATGCTATAGGCAAAGAGCTCTTCCTTATTGCAGAAAATTTTGTCTTTTTCCTCCTCGTACCATGTAAAAAATTCGGCTCGCTCATTGCCTGACATGTAGCCTGTCCCATACAATAGGGGTTCAGGATAAGGAACCACATAGTCCAAATTCTCGGCCGTATTAAGAAAGTTAGTGTAGTTACCATTTTTCATGTGAGGTCGAATGATTTGGGCATGCTCTTCAGTCTCATAGGCAGAAAATTCAGTGAATCCAAAACGTGCAGAATCTCAACAACCATGCTAAGAATTTTGGTACCGTCCATTAACAATTGGGGCTTCCATCTCAATCCCAAAAACCTTCGCAACAGAAACTGTGCGTCGAAACCACGAGAGACATGTGATATGACAAATCTTGTCTGCCAGTATTGTGGAATGTCGGAGAAAATCAATAAATTTGTCTATGGGGGTTTCCGCTCAAAACACGTGGGCACGTTTACCACACTGTTTACAATCGACACTCAAGTCATCCGCCGCTTCGCACTTTGATAACATCAGCTGGGCACATATGAATTTCGACATATTCTCAAAGGACCCATCATGCTTTTGAAGAAACCTGTGTGCGGTCCGTACCAAAGAAAACACACAGAAACCGGCTCGTAAGATTCCTAGGTTTCAGAGGAGCCACGTAGCAAAAATGGCCGGACGTTTGAATCTTATTAAGATAATTACAAAATATTTTGAAGCACTCGTATTGTGAACCGCTAGTTATTGTAAAACTAAAATTTTGGCATATTTGTCTCCACCGACAATGTAGCCTGCCTCTCAATTTGAGGGTCATATGATTCTGAAAATATTTCTCAGTACGGAACCATCCGATGCATATAACACAATACTTTGACTGATATTTAGAACAGAGTGGTGTCGCCGTTCACAAAGAGCAAGCTCTGTCACACTTGTGTGAACTGTCATACGTGGGTGGATCCAAAATTTTCCGGACTAATGCTGTAAAAATCATAAAACTTACCATAAGTCCTATCGGCCGCCTTCACCCTCGAAGTAGTTCCCTACCGCATGTAGACACAGTTCCCACAGTCTCCTCCACTTTTGGACAGCATACTGGAAGTTCTTTCTGTGAGAGTGTCAAGCATATTCTGCGTTCCGTCCTGGATATCCTCAATGGTATCGAAACGGCGTCATTTCAATTTCATTTTAGAAAATAAGAAGAAGTCACAGGGCGCCAAATCAGTACGGAGGGTGGTGGATAACAGGAATTTTGTGTGCAGACAGAAATTGTTGGGTGATGACGGCAGTGTGAGCCGGTGCGTTGTCATGGTGAAGCAGCCAGGTCTGTTCTGGCCAAAGTTGGGGAAGATGTCTTCGCACTTTTACACGCAGTCTCCGCAAAACTTCGCAGTAGAACCCGGAATTCACCGTTTGGGACGAATTCTTTATGCACAATCCCCTTGATATCAAAGAAAGTGATGATCATGCTCTTGAGATTGCTTTTCGCGCGTATGGCCTTTTTGGGCCTTGGTGACGCTGGGCTTCTCCACTGGGAGGATTGTCGCTTTGTCTCAGGGTCATAACCGTATACCCAACTCTCATCACCAGTAATGACCCTAGACAATAACGATTCATCGTCGGAGGCTAGCTGACGAAGTTCAGTGCAGACGGTGACGCGCTGCTGCATCTAGTCAGCTGTCAGAATCCTGGACACAAATTTGGCTGCGACACGCTGCACGCCCAATTCTTCCGTTGGCATTTCCCATAACCAACTTCCACCTCCTCAGCAATGTCACGAATAATCCGACGTCGATCCTGACGAATGATCTCTTGAATTTGTGCAACGGTTTCAGGAGTTGTGCAACTTGTGGGTCTCCCGGTGTGTTCATCGTCGTCAACTGATGTTCGACTGGCCTTGAACCGGGCATGCCACTTAAACATCTGTGTACGACTCAAGCTTTGGTCCCCGAAAACTTGTTGAATCAATTCGAGGGTTTCTGTAGCACTTTTCCCAAGATTTACACAAAATCTGATGAACACTCGCTGTTCCTTTCTCTGATCCATTGCCAAATCCGCCACGCGTCACGTACACGACTCCACATAAATGCGCATAAAAACTGAGTACGTCAACCCTCCTACGTGAAACTTGGCAAGCAGACTCGCTAAACATGGTTCTTCTACCATCTACCGGTGCTTGACGCTAACACAACTGCTGTGCAGATGGCGGAAGCAGTCCGGAAAATTTTGGATCCACCCACGTATACAGTGTCACGCGCGTTACTAATGTACGCTAGGCCATTGCAGTTTTGAGGTTGGTAATGGCATTATAATAAATCTTAGAGTCCAAATCATATACGATGTACAATTTTCTGTTCCAAAGGGAATTTCCGTCCAAAATGACACTACCAGGGCTTACACCAACATACACAATAATTTTTTAGTCGGAAATTGTAGTGTTTAAATTCCTTAAGACCTCCACCATTTATCAAATCAACAACGGAAGCTCTTAAGGGAACTTCAACAGGTTGTTTCAAATCATAACCGTCTCTATATGATTTGTACACGTGGTCACCGATTACACCGCACATGGCGAAAATAACTGCATGAGCCAAACAGAAAAACACCGCCTTCAAAACAACAATACATTTTTTAATTTCACCCATCGCATCTAAAGATCGCCCTTTCGTCTTCTCACGGCCATTAACAACAGATATCCGGAAATGCATTTCAAAACGGTCTCTAGTATTGCTCTGAAAGCCATTCCCTAGCAAGCCCCAGGCCATATCAGGTTTCAACTGTTCATGTCGTCGGAAACTAATCCCAATCACTTTATCCTGCACATTCACAGTTTTCCGAATTCTCACTTCCACCAAATGTCTATCACGCACATCATAAAATAAGTAACTAGTTAAAGCATTAATTCATTTTTTAAATAAACCGAAGGAACATGCTCTTCACCAGGGACCTAAACGTAATCAACAAACTAAGCCCGGTCGATTTAAATTTTGGAAAACATTTAGTAGTCTCGTCAAAATAAACATACCTGTTTTGTTATTCCCGACACAGGACTGTTTCTGTTAGAGGATGCTACTTCCGAATCAATCTCCTCCCTGCTGACAGTTGGAACTTGAGCAGCCGAAATAGATTTCTCTCTGTTCAAAAACAGTTTCTCAGCCCATACAGATTTTGGTCCGAAAGTACACCACTTGAAACCAGTCGTTGGAAATGTTAATAGTTGTAGTTGTAGTAGAGGAATCAGTCACTGTAGTTGGAACTATGGCAAGCTAGTACGGTTGTAGCTCTAGCTGCACTATACATATAGACAGGTGTATTTGTGTTGTAAGATAGTTGTCGCTCTAGCAGGTTAGCTCAGGTCTCAAATCGTAAGCTCTTCCGATTGCACTAAGGACAAAAAGAAGATAATATCACTCAATTTTAAAATCTTAATTTATATTGAGTACCCTAGACATGTTGAGAATGTTTGAACAATTAGTCATAAACACACGTGTTTTCCGGACGTAACATAATGAATTTTACAACCTGTCGCTATCTTAAAAATGTAAATTATAACCTCTTAGCACCGGAAGTTAGATGAGAGGGGAAGAAACTTTAGATATATTGAAGACCACAAACACAGTTAAAACAATCTGAGAATGAGTCATTAACCTTTTAGCACCGAACGTTTAATGACAGGGGGAGAAATTTTCGTTATATTTAAAGCAGTCTAAGAATAAGTCATAAACCTTTTATCACCGGAAATTTAATGGAAGGGGAAAACGTTTAGTTACCACCCACACACATAGAACAGTGTTAGCATCACTCGCGTTCTCCAGCCATTTGTTCGTGCATTAATTCCACTGGTGGACTGGTTTATATCCCCCCGCCGCCACCACCAGAATCAGAACAGTTTAACACTTGAACACGAAGAGTGAATCAGATCGTCGTCAGACATTTGAAACATGGCAAGTGACCTTCATGGACAAGAATCATCTGGCAGCAGCTGGTTTTATTATTCAAACTTGAGTGATGTAAGGTGTTGTGCATTTTGTGGAATAGAATTACGCCACTGTTCAGAAGAAGACGACTCATTCAAAGACCACAAGCGCTAGAAACCGTCATGTGGGTTCATTAAGGGCCTCTTTGTCGGGAACATCCCTATTTGTCCTACCACCCATCCCGACGCATCACCTCAACGGTCTACATGAAGTCGCGATTTTTGCGTGTTTTAATTTCAGTTAACATCAAATTCGCGAACTGAACACAGTAAGTAAACATGTTTGTATTTCTTCTTTTGTTACGTGTTGCGGCTTTCATAATCCTCACACTAATTTTCAAAGTCCTTTTACAGCTAAAAGTACTAGAATTTTTAAGCACGTGATAAACACAACTCCACCTAAATGGGGCTGCCCTTTGTACCTACAATTCGCAACAGTTGAAGCTCGAACGCATTCTTTTAATACATCGCCCCCTCCACTAAACAGTCTGCTTAGAGCTTGAGCGACGCTGGCTTCTTCCATACACGTAAGCTCTTTTAACTTCGGGGTGTTTATTACAGGTAAAAAAGAATTCTTCAACAATACCAGAATAATGTAAGATATGGTTCTCTGTTACAGGGAACAATAATCTCATTTCGTCTTTACACTGCGGCCTGACACTTACCGACTGGAATGAAATGGACTCTGCATGGCACCAATATGCGAAATTGGCACCAAGATGCATTTAATCAAAACATACAGACGGACAAAATTTGTTTTAGACAACGCTAAAACACTAAGTGCTTATTCGTTATCTACAGTGAGTGTTGAATGTGTTAAAACTCTGTGTGTGTGTGTGTGTGTGTGTGTGTGTGTGTGTGTACAAGCTTCAACCGTTCCCATTTTTATTCGCACAAACAACGGGGACTTCAGTCGCCAGTCGATCTGCGAGAGTGTTTTTGATGCGGTTTTTTAACTCGAAAGAGTAACCAGCTTGATTATGAAACAGTCCTGTCAAATAGTTAAGAAAACTCTAACATGTTGCGCTGGCCTGCTGTTTCTACTCCAACGGGTCCCCCTAAATCAATGTTTTGTCTCTCTCTAGCGCTAAGGGAATCATTCTGCCTACCTGGAGAGCGGAATCGGTCTGGTACCATTATGACTAAAAGGGTGACTAAGTCCCTGACTCACTAGAATTCGGACTGCAAATACCTAAGTTAAAGTTGCTATTCAATTGCCTTTGTCTTTTCTTACGTGTCTCGTCAGTGCTGACTTGTTTTCAGTCACGTAATATTTGTTTTCTTTTTAAACTGTATAATTAATTGTAGTAAGCAGACAGTGGCTCGGGGTCCGTGCAAACTGTCCCTCGCTTGCAGTCGTGAGCTATGCCCGAAGACAAGGCTGGCTACCTGTACATCCGGCCTTCCTTTGTAATGTGCTAAGCCCCTACAAGTCTCGGAAATGAAACTGTGTTCGCTTGTTTTTCTAACAGTTTCGTAACTTTGTGTTTGTATAGAGATGCATTTCGCGCGAGCGGCAATGTATTTCTTTTATGGCTTACAAAAATATCTGTACTAATTTATTTTACGCAGTGCTATTATATACCAATTTTATTAGCGCGTAAATTATTGCGCAGGTTGTTTCAATGTAAATGTCCCTTTTCATTAGCGCGTAAATTATTTCACCGTGTGTTTCGATGTAACTATACTCTAATTTTATTAATGATTATCGATTAGTAAATTATTCCATGCTGTGTTACGATATATACTGTTTTATTAGAGCGTAATGATTTTAGCGCGTGTTTTAATGTAATCGTGCGTTATTTAATTAAGTGAATTTGCTACTAATAATAGTCATAAAATAGTGGTAATAATTGCAAATGTAGGACATTATTACGTAATAATCGAGTATCAAAATACGAAATAAAAGACAGCTGTTTTTCGTACGCTGTGCCTTACTGAACCTTCCTACCTTCGGCCGATCACTCACCCTCACAAAAACAAAGTTTGTCTAAGCTAAGTGCACCGCTAAACATGGCCCTAAAAACATTGACACAAACAGTCTGTTCTACAAACATTTTCCCATTCTTGATAGCTAATTTAGCTGTATTACAACGTTTGTGTCCCCATAAATAACCAAACGTTTTCTGTTTATTTGTAAATGTAAATGCTGTGTCTATTTATTTATTATCCTTATTAATATAACATGTATATTCGTAGGGTGGGATCGTTGTAGAAGACATCGGTCGGTTAACGTTTTCCTTACCATAAAAAGGGGTTCGAACCTTACGATAATAAATTTAAATATTAGCGCGCCAGCGGCCTTATTTTAAAATGTTATAGTATAATTTAAAATGGCGTACTTTGAAGTTAGGTTATAGTTCAAAAAGTGCTGTCATGTTGTAAAAATGTAAATATAAAAAATTACGCGCTTCCACCACGTAATAAAATGGCGGCCATCCAAGATGGCGGCAATCAAAGTAACGGCCTTTGATGATGGCGGCCAAAGAGCCTTAAGGCTGTCTGGGAACCAAACAAAAGGGTTAAAGGCGCAAAGCTGTCTGGGACAAAAATACTTTTTATAATAAGTAGATAAATTTCATAACTATCAATGTCGTTTGAATATTAATTATATCATTTGCATTTTAATAAGATGTATATGAATATCGATTACATAATTTTCATATCAATTACGGCATTTGCATATTAATTAGACGGTGAGGATATCATTGACACCGCCGCATTTTTGTTTATCTATGGCGTCACTCCCTGCCGGTAAAGTGGGTAGCTTACTACTGTTGCCAAAAGTGAAAACTTGGAAGGATGTTCCATTCCGGTAGAATATGTTGCGGGTTAGTATGCAGGACGATCTCTATTCTCAAACGCATCCAACTCCAAATGTCGGTCCCTTCGCTACACTCAATCAGCCGATGAATTAGAGTGGCTGTTTGATCGTAGTGTGGGCATGATGCGATTAACTGCACTGTATTTCAGCTGATTGATCATTTGTCGGTACGAGAATGTGGATGACCATAAACCAACCCGATTTAATGTCCTCAGATGACCAAGATGCGTCTAGGTTCCGCCACACATTAGGTCAAGCGATGGCTGGGTCACGAATGTCACAAGCCCCCTTCATTGCAAGCGCAGTGACGTGTAGTGAGGTATAGATATTTCGGCGGAAAACATCTGGGCTTCTCATTGTTTTCAGATGGCGTATGTGTGTCAAGTTCACGGCATATACGTACAGGTATGCTAACGTAGTAGGGAACATCGTGGCGTGTGGTGGGTTCGCATTTCGGCTAGTTAGGTTCCATGTCATTAACCATGATGCTGTCGCCGATTCGTCTCATTTCTCTTGCATGTGCATTCGGTAGAAGTAGAGCGCCGTACACATCCTATCTATACCAGTCATCCACCATCCTCCCATTTGTTTTGCTCGTTGTGTTGTCCATGCAGCACTCGGAGGATTGCTCCTCTCCAAAAGTGCCCTGCAATGATAGTTGCCAGTTGTTATGTGTATTTGCTTAGACACAGCAAGATTTGCGCCATTTACCAGATTTTGGATAACAGGAAGGTGTTTACATAACGCATCCGGCTTGCCAGCCAAGGGTCCTGAGCGTAGGCCCTCCTCGCCTGCAATTTCGACTTCCCGCTACACGCGCCTACGTGCCTTTCATCGTTTACTCAATAGTGTCCCAAAATGGGACGCCTGATATGGACACATAAGGATGGTATGAGATCCCAAAGATGGTCACTTGTGTACACCGTCTTCCTGCCGCAAGGTCCTTCGATTTTCGCTGGTTGAGTCGGGCACGAGACGCCCGTTCGAACAGGTGGATGGCTTCGTTTATAATGGTGGGCAGCAATGGTCACAAAATTGCCACGTCATCGGCATTGGCCACAACCGATGTGGGACGTGAAAATCATCCTATCTTTATATCAGGAAGTTTTAGCTAAACTAAGAGCAGGAATGGGCGGAGACACAAAGCATAGAGGCCAATACTCAACGGACACCCCTGAAGCTCCGAGCAACGAATTAGTATGCTTCCGTATTGGTGGCCATTGAATTGAACAGACGATGTGGCATCTGTATACATCCGCTTGATCCCGTTTATAGAAGGGTCGCCAATGGCGTATCCCGGGAGAGTTAAAAAAAGTTGTCGTGAGAAATCCCATCAAATGAAGTTTTAAATTTAAGAGAAAGCACGCATTTTGCTTTCTCCATAGGCGATTATGTCGATCAATGTTGCCACCGCGTCACGGATCCTGTTCCCAGGGTCGCCGCAGATTTGTCTGTCCGTGACGTTATATGCCAACACCGTCCGCAAAGGTTGTGCAATACTGCGAGCAAGTATTTTGGAATGAGAATTGAGGACTCTGATGGAGTTGTAGGCTTCTGGTATTCCATTGCGAGGTTTCGGCAGGCAAACAAATACTTCCCGTTTTTGTTACTGCGTTATGTGTACTGCTCTGCCCATTTGACTGATGACATCACACAATCGGTTTCTTATGATTGCCGAAATTGTGCTAAGAGAATTCGCCCCCTAGCACAACATTCCCAGATGCCTTTTTCTGTCTGCCTGTTTGTCTAACTTGGTGTATATCCGTAGGCTCAAACGGCGACGAACATTCACCCATTCAAAGTTAGCATATCGCGGCGGACTAATTACAGCATTTGTTTATGCTGACGTCATCGGTCTCTATTCTCTCGTATTTCTCCGTAGAAATGTTATAACTTTAGAACTTAGAATAAATAAATCAGGGCGCGAAAGACTACAGAAATTCGAAATTTTGCCTTTCGGTCATGCCTTTTTCTTAAACTAGAATATGTGGAGCAGAATAGAGGGAGGTGCTGGGGCGAATGAACCTACTTGTGGAGCATTTTATGTACTTCTTGCTACGTTTCGCCTCGTAAGGCATACAGTGTTCTATAATGCAGCCGCCTTATAGGTTGCGCGTCTCCTACGAGCATGTGGTATTCAATGACTGTGGTTCCCATAAAGACATTAGACTCATCATCATGGAAGACATTGCATATTTTATCATGACCGGTTCAATACGCTGTCTCTATCTCTCTCCCTCTTGCGGGGTTAGGTGGTCCAATTTCGCGTGTAAAGGTTTATTTACAGGGTTTCATTTCTTCTCTATCGACGGAGTTTGGCTGGTCCAATCAAGTTACTTTCAGATTTCAGCGTTCTGATATTTCTATGAATATGCCGAAAACTGTAGCCTTGGGAATGATTAGGGCTTCGTCACTGCATTTTGCGAGCATAATGCACGCACAGCTGTGATTCTTCCGATCAGCTTGCGATTGTCCTGGGACGTCATTACATTCTCAAGCTGTTCAACTAGCGATAGAGCGCGTGCAGGAAGAATTCCTTCTATTTGAATCTGAACGGGCTCCATGCAAACTAACGGAGGAAGTTTTTGTTCTTTTCCCGATTCCACTAATCCCGTCAAAATTTGTCCACACCTGGGGCGATAGTAATAATTTATTTAGTCTTAGCGAGCCAAGTTACATTCTGGACAGTAGTTTCCTCGCGGTGGGGGCTGGCTGAGAACTGCTCGTCTTTATGCCGAGCCTCCCGTAGACGGGTTTCAGGCTGCGTCCCTCTTTACCCTCTGTAAAGATAGTGAGTGCCGCGCCACTAGTGGGTGGAAAATTACAAGCTCGGCGCGCTTTGCCGGCGTCAGTAAGCGACGTCTTACGGCACTCAAAATCGATTGAGGCACTTGCTTTGTTTTAAAAAAAAAAAGGGGTGCCTAATAGACCCGCTGCATCAGTGGGAATCAAGCACACCAGAAACTTGTGACTAAACTCGCAACCGTCCAGCACAAAAGAAACAGTCTCTTGACCCTTTCTCTAGTTACTCCGTATGGTCTATATGCGTGACTTCCACAACACTTCCCGATATGCCGGGATGCCTTATCGAGACGTTGAACCAGGTGTCTGGAATTAGACGCTGCACTACTCCCTTTATATCCACTAAAATTGAAGGAGTGCCGTACTTCAACAAAACCGAACTTAAGGACACCATGACAGCATTTTCAGGGGTGTTGATAGGGAGGGAGCCGTCTTCACTCACGTCTCGTTTGTGTTTCTCTGGTTGCTTATTTCTTTCTGGAGGCCTTGCTTGGTTACGAAAGTGGGCTTGTTGCTGGAGGAACCTGAACGCCTCGAACGCCCAGTTGGGCTCTTTTACCTCGTGAATCAGAGGGATTCGTCTCTCTTCTCAGCCTTGTAAGGCATTCCCTAGCGAAGTGCCCTAAGCCTTCGCATTCGGAAAACCTCAATGCAGCCTTGGTCCGTGAATTTCTAATGCTTGGCGTTGCTGATTTACTAGCACTATTGGAAGTTTTATAAAGATGACTTCGCGAGCTACTATCTGCACCTGTGTCGGTCGGGGGTCGTTGCTTCTCGTAGTCAGGGTACTTTCGGTTTGGGGATTTAGACATTGGCCTAACCGACCTATCAAACTTTGCATAACTACTCTCGCTAATTTTTTCTTGCCTCTCTGCCTCCTGTAAAGACAGAGCTATTTCCATAGTCTGGTCCAAGCCCCGCGGGTTCGCATAACGACACTGAGTCCCAGGAATTCCCATAAGTCCTGTTACAAAACTGAGAAATGAGTTCTCATTGGGCATGCGCTGTGCTACAGGGTCATCCACTTTACATATAATTTTTTCGTGCTAACTCCCTCCATCTATCGGCAAACGCCTGAGGATCTTCACCTTTTGCTTGTCTAGCTGTTTGAAGCTTCATATAAATGTACTGGTCCGTGTCGAAGTCTTTTTAGCTATTTCTAAACACAGTCTTAACATTTTGCCAAGTCAAACCGTCCGCGTGATGTTCGGAACACTCTCTATAAAATATCTTGGCTGAGCCGCCTAGTTTCAGAAGTGCCATTTCCACCTTATCAGTCTCCTCCCATCCAGCTATGCGGGCGGAACATTTGATACTGAAATATACTCGTATAGGGTGACTGCTGCGTTTGAAACTGTCCACTTTGGAACTAGGGTGATCAAGTAAAGTTCTTTGTGAACTGTCGGGGTTCCTACTGGTATGTGGTCCTTCAACCGTTGAAACTCTGCTTTCGCCCCTCTGCCAATTCGGCTTGCAATTGTGCTTCTGCCATTTCAAAACTGCAATCGCGTGCTAAGTAATTCCAAATTTAATTTAAAATACAAAAGTTTTAAATTTCAGCTCTACTTCCTGTTACATATCTTAGATTTCCTTCCCACGAGGACTTGAGTCCCGTATAAAAAATAAAATGCTGCGCGTTGTAATTATCTATCCCACAGCTGCAAACCAATTTGTAGTGTATATCGGAATGGGGCTGGACTTCCACCAAATCTTTTATCGACAAATACTACGGGTAAAGGATCGTACAGCGTTTCGCTGGGTAGATTTATGCTGCCACCAATCAAATTATTTATCTGATAAAAAGGACTCCAAGACAATAAATTAAGATCGTCTAACTATATATTCTAAATTACTACGTTCACAATATTTACAGTGGGAATAAAGAAATAAACTCTCAAATAATTATTAAGTAGTATACATTAGCTTGCCAGAATATAAACCAAATTACGCAAGTTTAGAATTTAGAATATTTAAACCGGAATTCGATCCAAATGTACGCAACTCAATTTAGTCGGAATTTCCAAATCAATCAGCACGTCTTACCTCGTAAAATTAGCAGACTGAAGATCATTGCAAGTTTCACAACCAAACTGTGTATTCCCTTCACTTATAACCTTCTGCACCAACTCAGGATACGTAACTGCAATAACAATGTACGTAAACGTTGCTTATTAAATTCGTATTGAGAGGTCGTTTACCGTGCTAATGGGATTATATAAAGGCGAAGCTTAACGTCTCCTATTCCAAAACATTTAACAAACACTCACGTCACTTTCAGCCATATGATTTTTCTAAGTCCAATGAATGGCAACGGTATTTGCTGAATAAATGAAAGTGCCGTTTCCTGTTTGCATGTAAAAAATTAAATTTTTTTCCCAAGTTACAATTTACAAATTACAAGTTTCAAACGAAATGTTAATTGAATATACGTTCCAGCCGTTTAAAATGGGTAAAATGTTTTTCTTAGGGAAGAGAAAGTGTCACTGATGAAGATAGATCAGTAGGACCAGTAATAAGGAGAATTGAAGAATACATTGCAAAAAGTTGACAAATTGTGCGTGTAAATCATCGGCTGTCAGGACCATAAAGAGAAGTGAACATCGACAGAATAACAGTTAGGAATATCTTAACTGAAAGTCTTGACATGAGGAAGGTGTGTGCAAAAATGGACCCAAAGGAGCTCACCGAAGAACAAAACAAGAAAAAGTCACGATTTATCATGACCGTTTGCAGAGGCTATGTGTTATTTTGGTCCGTGTCATCACAGTTCATGAAACATGGGCCTACCAATAAGACTCTGAAACGAAGCGGCAGGGTGCACAATGGAAGGCTGCCGATTCCCCACGAACAAAAAAAATCCGTCAATCCAAATCAAAAGTGAAAATATTTTGCTGACTTTTTTTACTTTAGAGGGATTGCTTATTGTGAATTTGTACCAAGTGGACAAACAATGAACCAAGTTTGCCCCCATTTACTTTTTTGTTTTGCCAAAAATTAAGGAAATATTGAAAAGAATGCATTTTGATGACATTGATGACATCAGGAGTAATACTACGGAAGCTCTTTAAGTCATTCTACAAAACCAGTTCCAAAATTGTTTTGAAGGATGGGCTAGGCGCTGGCATCAGTGCATAGCTTCCCATGGAGTGTACTTTGAAGGCGACCACGGTTGTATTCAACAATGAGGAATGTAGTACTTTTACCCCGATGAGTTCTCGAACTTTTTTGCCCGATCACGTATGATCCGCTCGGAAAGTCGCCATTTCGTCTGAAGGATGTGGCATATAGTCGGTTGTTCTCCATCTGGTCTATCAGCAACACTGTTGTCCTCAAGGATTTTCTGTGGACTTACCCTGTGAAGCCGCACAATTTTCGCTTTTAAACGGTTTAACATGGGTAGCGTTTTGTCGCTGAGTTCAGGTAGCTTTAATATATCATACATGCATTCGTATAGATGGTTCTCCATCATACGGTGTTCCCTTCAACGCTCGGCTTGTTCACGTTGGAAGACTTGTCGAATTGTCCTTTTACTGAGGCGGTCCCACCACATTGTTGAGTCAGCAAAGTATCTTTTCTGCCGTTGTAGACTACCCCATAAAGTTATCAGCTTTTCTTTGTAAGCGTTCTCAATTAGGACGGCGCTATCTATTTTCCACAGCCCGCGTCCCATCCGTATGGCGAGGTGATGAGTAAATGGTGCCACGATGACCTCCACACCGAGTTTCCTCGTGAGGAGTTCCTGTGTGGCGTAAATTCGGTTAATCCTTGCTGTTCCAGAGACTGAATAGTGGGTATACACGTTGTGTGTGTTGTTGCCTTGCCACGTGTCTGTCAATGCTAGGCCATGCACCAATTTCGCTTAGGCTCGGCTATAGCTAAAGCTGCCGGTAGATTCCGAAGTCTCCACTATGCATTTCAAATCCCCGCCCAGCAAAAACATGGCACGGCGCGCCCGTCAGAATATAAGGCACTTCACTATTGTAGAATCGCTCGCGTTCCTGCTTCATCGCTGTTCCAGATGGGGCGTAAACATTAATTACCCACACCTCTTGGAATTTTGCTACCATAGCGCGTCCAGAAGGGATCATAATGATATTCCCTAGATTGCTTCCATCTCTAGCGACGATGGCTGTACCCCACGCATTTGATCCGATGTTGTACTGCGTTTTGTAGACCCGGAAATTCACTGAGGACGTGGTGCATGACCTCTTCAACTAGCAGAATGGCTATTTCTTGGCGTTTAAGAAAAGAGTCGAGCACTGCTATTCTCGTGGAGGATGTGATGCCATTTATATTTAAGGTGGCAATTTTCATCGAGGCCACCAGGTCAACTTCGGAGGGGGTGGGTGAGGGTTGGGGTACGGGGTGGGAGGGGGTCGGCGGTGAGTTTATACTTTGTCTTTGGCAGGCTGTGACGCCCTCGTTCCGTTCCTCGTCCGTTCCCACAGTACTTCAGTGCTTTTTTCCAATTTCAAATTTTTAGTTCGGTTTGGGCATCATCCCGAGTTGTATATTGTTGATTCTTCATCCTAAGGGGTGGGCACGCCGTCCGCGGGCACTGCGTCCTGTTCGTCCAACACTTCTGCACTTCCTATGTCTGTTGCTCTTTCCTCTCTGGCGCCTTCTTCCCCCTGCTTGTGTGTGTGTGCAGGGGTCGCGCATCCTGTCTGATTTGCCTGTCGTCAGATGCCGTCACTTCCGCGTCCATTACTACCCCGTGGGCGGGATAAGTACAGGTTGCCTCATCGGCGGGGAGTGGCTTCTTGCTGGGGCTTCTGTGCGTGTCTTCTTGGCGGAGTGAGGTCATTTTGTTCCACTCCAGTACATAGCGCGGCGGATGTGTTTACCAGGTCGTCGACTAAAGGGGACATCTCGATGTCTGTTCCATTGGTACACGCTGGTGTGTCACCTACGTTCGACTCTCTTCGGTGCCACGTCTTTTGAGTGAACCTTTGGTGCCGACATGGGCCCATGTATTGGATGGCGGGTTTGATATCTCTGCTCCTCCTCCTTTCCTTTTGGGGCATGCCTGATACATATGTCCAGTATTACCACACCCGTAGCATTGAACAGGTTGACCGTCGTAATAAGTCAGTATCCTATGCCCTGCTTTGTTCATGTGAGACGGAAGGTGTTTGTTCAGTTTCATCATGACCAGTTTAATCCCCTTTGCCACAGTGTAGCGGTATGTCTTAGACCATGTTTCATCATGAATCGAGACAATTTCCTCATATTGTGCCATAGCTACTCGAAGGGTTCTTTCCGGAAATTCTGGAGGCAAGTTGGCGATCCGAATGCGCAGCACAACCATGCCGGCCTCCTCTAGACTTAGTATTGAGATTTTTCCCGTCACATGTCGGTATTCAACAATCCATTCGTAGTCTGCAGTATGTCCTTTACGTATGCATCGTCAACGAACTTCAGAAATATTCGCCTTTTTGTCCCATCAATCTGTAACATAGTCAACGAGTGGTCCTGTACCTGTATAAGTTCATGAATCCATACATGTATTTCATAAGGAGAAATACGCTGATAAGTAGGGTCAGAGATACATGCTATTGTATATTGTCGTTCTGCCATGGTTGTTCTCACAACGCCCTTTCCCCGCGGTTATTCACTACACCACACTTTGTAAACACTCCACAGACTCAACTTTCACTGCACTCCGCAACGTAAACACTACACCAAGCACCGACAACCTTTTCCTACTTGCCTGCTCGTTGTAGAATGGGTTTCGAGTCCCGAGTCACCCATCCTCTTGCCTAGTACCGGTACCGACTGCGCTACTTCGGCTTCCCATTCTGCATTTCAGGGACCATTTATCGAGTTAACACGACGCTAGTGCCTGCCGGAATTACAAAATATTAGAGATGAACTTTGCGATGTTTAAGGCTCACAGAAAACTGATGCAGATCTGAATATCCTGCGATATGATGCTGTGTTGATTTGTTTATAGATGCCACCGTTTCGAATAATCTTGCTGCCCCCATCTGCAGGATACTCCAAGTAAGTCTCTTCCAATACTACCAGGCTTCATCCTACAAAAGACCGGAATCTTAAAAGGGAGTTCGTCTGAGAAACCTAATTGAGGGTCTTGTGGTTCTCTGCATTACTTCGTAACATGATCGCTTCTCTAAAGAGACAAATAGCCAAAACCCGTGCCACAGTATAGGCGAAGAATTAGTTGTTTGGAGTGACACATTTATGGGAGCAGCAAATTTTGTAATATTTTAATGTGTTGCTTCTTGAAAACAAATTTGTGCTGTTCGTCTCTATAGAGAGATTCCTGACTCCAGTCATATGAAGATGTTCAGCAACAGTGTAAAGAAAACTGTGTTAGGAATTATGCCTACGAACGGTAATCGCAGGGCAGCGCTTCCTAAGAGTGTGGTTGGAAAAGACGGTCTCCACATTCGGATGGTATAGAAGGATTAATTCCACAAAGTCTCTAGCTTCAGGGGCAGGTAACATTAGCAAGCCTATGTTGATGTCACAATCCCGGAGATTACGCCAAGTCAGTGGATGTAGATCAGTGTGTTTCTGCAATCGGAGCGGTGGACGTGCCTGTATACGCCTGCTTAAGTTGTAGTTGCAACCATTTGCCTCAGGTAGAAGGACCGTAAGATTTGTGGGACTTGCGATGAGGGTTGTCATTCAAAATGACGGGGACTCTTTGGATGTATCCCTGTAACCATTTGCCTCAGGTAAGAGGACCGTAAGATTTATGGGATACTCGTTGAGTGTTGTCATTCAAAATGACGAGTACGTTGTGGATGTATCCCTGTTATAGCTGTGAATATATTAAGTAAGCAGTCACAAACAGTCGACGAGGGGTAATTTTGGCTTGTGAGCTGGGCGAGGGGCTTCCTTCTCCTTGGAAAAATGATAATATTATGAAATATTTCATAGGAACACTGACTGACTTGGACACGTTATTTGGAGCAACCTGAGGGTACAACACTAACCTTAAATTTAGAACTTCTGACATACATGTTTTTAGAGGCCAAGTTACTCAAGACAGTTGCAAGAGAATTAACGAAGTACAGATTAGATTTAATGGGAGTACAAGTGTTAGGTGAGTAGAGGGAGGCACTGAACGAGCAGAGAATTATGCGTTTGCTGTGGAAGAGGAAGTAAAAATCGTAAATGCCAGACAAGAATTTTGTACCAAGAGAAACATGTCAGTAGATAATAACGCTGAGTGTTTAGTCGACATAATTCGTATCGTGCTAAGTGGTAGCCGGTGTGATATTTTTGTTCTGAACTCTCATGCTCGAACTTAAGTCGTGTGCTGTCTCGTTATTGCTTGTGTTTTATATGTGCGCGACAATCGTCTCTCTTGCTGAAGGCGTTCAAGAAAAGGGTGCGAAGGAAGACATTGGGCCTGAGCAGGAGAAAGAAATAGAGGTGTTTGGGTGATCGTGAAACAGTTGCGGGAATTGCGCCCTACATGGCCTCCAGGTCTTGGACAACGTTTGCACAAATATTGAAGTTTGTCTTAATATTTCATTTTTAGGCGCTTTCACAAAATTGCGAAAACGACTATTAACTTCCTTATGTCTGTCCGTCCGTCCGTCCGTCTCTCCGCATGGAACAACTCTGCTCCCACTGGACGGATTTTCATGAAATTTTATATTTTAGTTTCTTTCGACAAACTGTAGAGAAAACGCAACTTTTACTAAAATCGGACATGAACAACAGGTACTAAACGTGAAGACCAACATAAAATTTTAACCACATATCGCTCATTTCTTCTTAGAATGAGGAACGTTTCAGGCAAATGTTGTGGAGGGAATCAAAACTCACATTTTGTGTCAAGTAACTTTTTTTTTAAATTGTGCCTTTTATGAGATAAATTGGAAAAATATTGTACAGCAAGTCAGGTCACACGTGAAAATATGGCTGATGCACAGTGCATGCTGGATACTAAAGGCTACACACATACATTTAAAATATATAATACTTATTGTTTTCCACTGTAATAATGGTTGCAAGAAAGTGCCTCGTTTTTAAGGTTGTACATATATTGTCTGTATTTTCAAATCTTCCCTCAGTTCCTCTCAGTTAGTTAGAAGCATTCCCCTCGGCTTTCTCCCATCAAGCGTCCTCGGTATTTTTTACTTAAAAGGTGTTTTCAAATCCTTACATAAAGATTGCAAAAATTTGGAAAACCTGCTACCTTATTTCTAAGATAATCCATACGACATATATTTTTCAGTTTGTTTTCATTTTCACCATTTTTTCGTAATGCATTTGAGTCGCACCCCACATGTCGTTGGTACTATTGTAGTTGTGTCCTCTGTAAGATATTCCTAGAGGTAGAGGAAAGGGCTAACCGCCCATGTATAATACAACGGAATCACATTGCAGCACTCGTACAGATGAAATTAATTTTGGTTTGTTTTAAATATAGAGAAATTACCGATGAAAGGGGTCGTGGAATACAGTGTGAATAAACGTTTCCTGTTATTTCTGCCTTAGCGTTGATTATCAATAACTCACAAGCGTAATTAATAATTTGATAATGTGGGCGTTGGTCTGCTCGAGCTTCAGTATGGACATGATCAAATTAACGTTTTGCGAACAAGAGAGAGAAGGAATCGTAAAAGTAAAAAAATATTTCTGTTGCGGGTATTCAGCACGAAGAGAAAGTTTTGTTAGGTAACCGAAAATATCAACAACAAAAAAGTTTGTAACCAGAGGGTTTCCACCGTCCACCTCGAGTGTAATGCCCGATAAACCCCTATAAGATGATAGCCTTACCAATTGCAGAACAACGTAAACAACAAAAATGGAAAATTATCGTCTTCATAGCAAAAAACAACGACTTCTCACTACAAACGGTTCTCAGTCTCCAGGATAAAATAGTGCACAAAACAAAAATAACCCTAGAACTACTGCTGCACAAACACAACAACAAAAAATGATCATCTCTACATATAACCTTCTTACACGTAAGGTCACTGATTTATTGAAACACCCTGTTGCAAGTATAGACTTACGGGCTACAAATAACTTATATAGTTACTTAGGCAACAAGAGATAACAAGACATAAAAAGAACTCGTGGCTTATGGATGTTAAAATGTAACGCATGTGATTATTCATACTTTGGACAGACTAGTAGATCTCTGGGAATTAGGATCGGGAATATGTAAGATAAATTAACACAAACAATCCAAATTCGGCATGTACATTACATATTTTTAACAACAGATATGAATATGGAAGTACAGGAGAAACAAAGGCATCGAGGAAAGCATGTACGAAGGGATCGAAAATGAATTGCTGTGAATCATTTTTTATACAAATCCACAAACAACAGGGAATATTGATCGAAGAACAGAAAGCCAATGACTTTAACCCTATTTACGCGAAAGGTAACGTCACAGGGCTGTACCGAGACCCTATCACAAAAACCGGTTCTCATTCCCAGCTCAGTCTCACGCAAGCTATCGTACAGGAAACATCATAACTAGGGTAAGAGTACCAGCTTGATTCAAAATTTCAGAATCTCGTTATCCCAGTATTATACATACTATTGAAATATTACTAGTTATTACAGGGTTTGACCCTCAGGGGATAATATAATAGACACAGATGTCTGTATATAAAGCCACCACTTACAAGTTTAATACAAATTATGTCACAATTGTTATTAAACAGCAGCTTAAGAAGTGTGTAAGCTTGCTTTTTTAAAGATATTTTAATATTTTAGTCTTTTAATGTGTAACACCTGCGCCTATAATCGATTTATTTCAGTTGGCTGTAACATTAGCGTAGGAACAACTTCCTGATGATGATACACAGGTATCGCAACATTTTGGAGTTATAAGAAATAAATAAGTGTTTACAAATACTTCGTGAATTTGTTTGTTAAACATAATAGAAGTTTACGAAATGCACGATACACCCTGTATCAAGATTATTTAATAATTTTAAATTGTCTTGGAAAGGGATTGTAATTCCAACATTCCATTGGCATTATTTGTGAAATTCTTTCTTTTAAGAGCCAGAAATGTATGATAAGTCTGTTGTTATGCATTAGATTTCTTGTTTTATGCGATGCTTTATATAAGTTGTTTTTTAACGTAAGTCTTAAAAATCTGTAATCACTCTCCTTATGGAGGCTAAAGTTCTGAGATAACATGTAATATTTATAAAATTCTCTGCAGATAAATTTGTGGTGTTGATTCCTAAAGAGCGGATGATCCTTGGCCTTTGCATAGTCGATATTGTGGCTTTAGAGGAAAGAAGCAGATTATGAAGGAAAATGGGGCAAATATGAATATGGAATAGCTCTATTTTATTGCACCGGAATTTTTTCGGAGTGCCGTGTGTAAATGTTAGTTTTGTATTTCATATGTGTGTATTGGTTCTTCGTGTTTTCAGGTCGGAGATCGGCGGAATATTTTTTGTTTTGATTTCAATTTTTTTGTGTCATTTTATTAAACGACAACAGAATGTCCTATATCAACAGTGAAATGTATTGTGGTTTTAAAATACAATTTAGAAGAAACTTGAAGTTCCAAAATTTGCGTCTGTGACTCCAAAATCTTCTCACGTTTCAAGCCTTTGTATAACCCTGCAGATGTTGTGGTCTCCTTCTTATGGCCAGTATGTGGTGTCTTACGTATCACTCACCAGAATTCGAACTATAGGGCAATTTGGACGTAATGTCATATTTTTAATACAATATGAACTTTTGTATTCTTGTCACCAATCTCATTGTTTCTACACTAAGTGTTATTCACAAATACCCAAAAGGATTTAATGACTTTGCAACTAGCATGAACATTCTGATAAACCCCCAAATAATGTGTACATAAAGGTTCCTCCTGTGACCAGAATTCAGACACAAGGAATGAATATTTTATGTCCTGTGTATTGTATAGCAATTTGTTTAACCAACTATACACATTAATTAAATTAACAAGGAATGAGTTTCAGTAACAGTTCCTTTTAATGTTTTGGTAAACGATGAATCATCGTTGATGGAGCATTAAGAAATTCAAATTACAAGAGTCTTAAATTATCTGTCGAGGGCCCACAAATTATTTTCTATTTCTTTCCCAGATCGTCAAAACAGCGAAGTTTGGTTGATTGAAGAACCGCTGTACGACCTTGTTTTTGGCAGTTAAACAGGAACCTATTGGTCCGTCATGCAGCGGCGTGTGCTGTTGTTGTGTATCGGTTTCGGCCTCACTGTTGCGGGGGCGGTTTTCTTGTGCACCTGGAACAGGATTTATAGCTTCGTCTTGAGAGAGGTAAGACTTGAAATTAATCTCTATGTTAAAATTCGTAAGTATTTTAAATTGAACACAGGACTCGTGCTTATGTTGTTCAAAACTTTAGATAATTTAATATGCTCACCAATTTATATGATTTATAAACAGCTATATTTGCTTTTTAAAATTTTCGATTACGTCCAGTGCCCTTAATTTCTAAGTCCAGAAATTAATAAAATGAGACATGAGCATTTCATTCACTACTTATGTTTTCTACAGGTGTTAAGGTATCGATGTGTGGAAGGAACGTACTGCCGCCATCTTCAGACTAGTTTTCATAGGGCGGAAAGAATTAGCTGGAATTTGAATAAATAAGATTTTATGTGATATTTTTTTTAAATTTTATTGCGGTGTTTCAGGGTAGCGAATACCGGTGGGCGATTGTGAAAAGGGCAAAGAATTTTCGGGTTCTATAAAAAAAATTGGGAATATCATGACTTCTTCCGGTGGGGCAACAATCCTCGGGCCTAGGCAGCTTCATTGTCGAGGTTTAAAAATCATACTCAGGGACCCACACACACACACACACACACACACACACTCACTCGTTAGGGCTCCTACTGATGAGGAATCAGCAGAATTGCAGACATCTTCCTTACAAAACACAACACTGAGAGAAAATCTTGATCGCCTAAAGAATTTTTAACTTCCATTAATTTGCATGGAGTTATACATTATTGCAGCGAGGAAATCCAACGAAGAAGAGGTGCAATTAATTCATGTGACATTATTATTTTTGTTGTTTCAGAAACTAGCATTGAGTCCAAACTCCTCGACGTACGAGTCTTGGAAAGAGACAAAATTTCCTGTGTCCATGGACTTCTATCTATTCAACTGCACAAATCCCCACCAGATGACGGAAGAGGACTTCAAGCCTGACCTTGTTCAGCTGGGACCGTACAGATTTTTGTAAGTAACAAGGCTAAGAATTAAGTCTTCAGTGATTTTGCTACAGGCGAAGAGTTACCGACGTTTCGATGAATCGTTTTGCCTTCAAGATAAACGAAGCCCGATCGTTTTTTGATGTCGGTACCTGTGTACCAGCAGACACAATATAACATCCCCAAAGACTTACACCTCCATCAACATCGCTGTGAGAACCTCAAAACTCGCAAGTAGCAAATATTTGAACTTGCCTGGTTCATTTAACTACATCGTCACAAATTCTCTCTATATATTATCGAGTGGTGGGTAGGATGATTAATGAGTGGTAATTTTAAAAAATATGGAAGGGGAAGATTGTGGCTTTATTTGAAATAAATATTGTTGGTGAATGTTTTGAGAGGGGCTGAGAAGAGCCGTGGAATTCATAGCCAGGATAGTTGGTCTGGGAAGAGAAATTTGAGAATAGGCCTCCGGAAGAAAAGCAGGATTGACACCTACCCTTTCGTTATGTGTCAAAACGAAAGAATAAAACGTGCTTAGTGGTAGAAGTGTAAATAATTTTAATTGCATTTATACATTATTTACATCATTACTTGACCGCCTCTGTGGTCTAGTGGTCAGAGTTTCTGGCTACAGATACAGAGGTCCCGGGTTCGATCCCCGGCGCTACCAGATTTTCTGAGTAGTAGTGGGTCTGCAACGGGGTCCACTCAG
>Ga0123352_10000560_pt1 | contig 45104 bp, 25 predicted proteins | sample TergutLab28metaG_FD_89700 | JGI IMG/M metagenome (GOLD analysis project Ga0123352, IMG submission 89700) | Labiotermes labralis P1 segment gut microbial communities from Petit-Saut dam, French Guiana - Lab288 P1 | ecosystem: Host-associated > Arthropoda: Insects > Digestive system > Gut ... | reverse complement strand
TTTGACGTTTTGCTGACCGTGCATCTCAGTATATTTATCTCAGTATTTAACCAACTTGATGCACAAAATTTGTTTCACAATAAGTTTTATTTCATGCCTCTACATGTTTCGAGCATATGTGCTTAACATCAGGAGGTCAAAATTGTATTAAACACCCTCTGGTATCATCACATTCATATCTGACAATAACAAGCACTTTACATGAACACCTATGTACATTTTTTTATGTCTCGCTGAATTCTTCTCAGGATGGGATATATTTGGGCAAAAGTTGTAGAGAATTTCAAAACAATTTTCCTAAAATCGTGCCTTTTATGAGATAGTGCGGATAATATGGTAGAGGTAGACAGGCCACAAATGAAAATATAATGCGGCGCATTTGTTTAGCATGATGGATGACTAAGGCTGTAGAGAAACACTCAGAATACGTAATACATTTTGCTCTTCCAGGCAAATATTTTTACACAACGCTCCTCATTGTAACCTTATAGGTACTGTGTACATTCCCTGTCTTGTTTAAATATTGTTACTGGGAATAAATGGAAGATAAGACATGGGAAAGGAATTCAGAAAGCTTTGGAACTAACAAATGTGTACATAATTTGATCTGGCAACATAATAGGAAGCGACAACTTAAGTGTCTAGAATATAAAACCATTATTATGAGCTCTCAAAGAGTAGATTTCGAGAGTTGGAGCTGGAATGAATGACGATATATCTTGACCATATAAATGATTTTGCTTCTCATGAAGGTCGCTGCTTCATGGATTTACGTACGTGATGTTGGAACTAATTCGTTGAAACACAGGGAAATGAATATCATTCCTAATCAAATTACATTCAGTCCATGAATTAAAACAGGCGGATGAAACATGTAAAGCACTGAATAATTCAGATGTGGTTTGGTTAATGTAAAGTGGGAAAGTGTTTGTGGTCCATATTCGTAACCGCTATGTACACGCGCACATACCACACCATTACAACATTACCCATATGTCCAGCTTCAGTTAGAGAAGAGCTTTTGCTTAGTATATGTCGTAAATCTGTACATGTTTCGGGCGTATATAAGCCCATCATCAGGAGGTAAAGCCGTATGTATACAACAGTTGGTACCTATTATTCTTTTTAGACGACTGCCTTTTGTCCTGGCTGGATTGGAACAAGCTTTAGCTGAGAACCACTATTCATACCACATACTGTAACATTCAAACTTTTACATTTCTTCCGGAAGTTTTTTCCTTCGTGGTTCTCAGAATAAACCTGGCTGATTTCTCTAAGACAGGATATATAATTTGCCTTTGGAAAGGATACGGATTATGTCCTGAGTGAGGCAGGAGCTGAACTTACTTGTATTTTTTTTTATTTTTATGTGTGTGTACATTAAGGGAAATGGCTACTTGTCATCAACGTAACCTGTTCATTTTCACCCTTTTCCTATCAGCACGAATGTCAGAGAAGCCTGGGAATTTCCTATCAAATTGATGTTCCATTCGCAATAAAGCACCTCACACTTCTTCCATGTCTTTCAATTTCGTCTCCTTTTCTACTATTTCTTTCATTTCTCTCTCTGTCGTTCAGTTTTCTAAGGCCTAAGGAGAGTTCTTTTTTCATAGGCTAAATTCCTAGTAACACACGACTGAACGACACAGCCATTTCATCTTGCAACCTCCATTTCTGTGTATCGTGTGAGCGTTTTCATCCCATCTGCTGTCTCCTTCATAAACTGTAATGTATACAACGTTCTTCCAGCCACCTTGCTTAGTGATTTTAGGGACCGTTGTCACGAAATTCTATGAATGACACCGCATTATTTCTAGTTCTGAATTATTTATTTATCTGGATGAAGTAACTAAATCAAACATTGAAATTCTTCGTGAAGAACTAATATTTACTTGGTTATTTATTCATTCCCTACATTTTATCGAAGGAGAACGCGGTGCCGCACCTGGTTGAGGCACTGTGCTACAAGCCACAAGGTCGCGAGTTCGATTTCCTTTGGAGTCCTTGAATTTTTCATTGATTTATTCATCCTGGTCGTGGGGTGAACTCAGTATCTAAATGAAATAAGTACCAAGGATATCTCCTTCCGGGTAAAGGCGGTCGACGCTTAAGCTCATACACTTGCCACCTTCATGTGCCGATTGCCTAGAAATTTGGGGGCCTCAACTTTTTGGGGACTTAAGACCTAGTTTACCTTACAGTTTGTCGAAATTGAAGATTACAAGAATAGTGAAACGTTGTAGCACTTTTCACTATTCTGGAACAAACAGACTTAATCCAGACATTTTCTTTAATGCACAGACTCTTCAAAAATACATTGAAGTCATGATTATCGGTCAGTTTCAACAAATTTTAAGCAGAATTGTGTTTACCCTTGAAGAAAGGATAAAAAATGTTTAAACAAAACTGTGTTTTCAAATCAATCTCATTTACAGGTTGACATTTGTTAGTACTGTAGAGGGCATGTCACGTGAGATATTAAAAATAATTGATAAATGATTCGTTTTTACACTTACGTGCGAAATATAATTGCCAATATATTGACTATATATTTTTTTAAATTCATTAAAAAACGCGCATTTTCCATGTGTTACTCTTTTGAAACACACTTTTTTCACTAGATCACTTCCACTAGATATTCGGAGCAACCTCCTTTTTCTACAGAGTTCCGAGAAAAAAAATATGCCACCTCTTTCTTCACTTGCTATTGCACATCTCGAACCTTTGACATTCATTGTTTGAATAACCAAATGGAAAGAATAAATTAAATATAATGCAGCTCTTCGTTCTTTGCTATGACAGTTGACCTCCCTTACACAAGACTCAGATCTGTTCAGTAACATGTTTTTGGAAAGTAATGTTGTACTTAGCTTCAAGCTGTCTGAATTCGTAGGACGTAATTGGAGAAATTTCTTCCTGTATTAAAAAAAAAGGAAAACGAGTATCCGTTACATGAGACGATAATTCTTTTCACCGATAAAAAGTATTTTGAAACAAAATATGAGAGTGAGTTTAGTAATACGTATCACGACGGGGTTGTGGAGGAAATAGGAAATATGGACTAGAATTATAGTAAAGGTGAAGGTCACCCATGACATACCTAAGCAGACATTGAGAAAAGGCGGATATACAGCTCCATCCCACTTGTAATCTCTGTGCTAGGAAGTCGTGGGTGGGCACCACCAAGCATCGGCCGCGTTTCCCCCCGGGAAAGAATTGTTGCCTGTTATACAAGAGGCTGCTTGGGCTTTCGTTCTCCTCTAGAAGATCACAGAATATCTCACCCCAACCGGGATTCAATCACTGGGCTATCCATCCCGTAGCGAGTCGCTATACCGACTGAGCTACCCCGGCCTCCGGAATTATATTACAAGTAATATATTCTGGGAGGTTAAAACTAGTAGATTTCTATGTGAAAGATCACGATTTCAGACTGACATATATCTGCATATACGGGAGCATGTCTAGTAGATAGGCAGGCACCTTGGCACCTACACCACCGACCCAATGACGTCACAGTGACGTCAAAACCCGTTGATACTGGAAGTAGGTCAATTACATCCCCACCATCTAATTAATATGCAAACGACCTAATTAATTTGAAAATTACGTAATTGATATTCACACAGCCCTGATTGATATGGAAATACCTAACTGATATTCATAGGCCTTGATTGCTATGCAAATTACCTAATTATTATTCAGACGGCCTTGATGAGTATGCAACTGATCTAATTATTATGCAAACTAATTTAGTCCCAGACAGCTTGGCACCTTTAACCCTTTTGTTTTTGACCGCCAGACTGCTTGACACCTATTTGGCCTCATCTTGGATGGGCGCCATTTTGCAATATGGCAGAGGCGCTCAATTTGCAAATTTTTTATTGTTTTTAAAAAATAACCTAAATTTTAAAAACCGCCAATTTTAATTTTAACCTAACTTTTCACAATATGGCGGCTATTTATAAATTATAACCTAACTTTTAAATCTTCCATTTTTAATTATAACCTAACTTTTACAATACGGCTGGCAGTGCACCATTTTTAAATTTATTATTGCTAGGTTTGAATCCGTTTTTTAATGGAAGGAATCATGTTCGCCCACCCTCGGATAACATACAGCGATCCAACACTATGTATAAATATGTTATTGTGATAAAAATAATAAATAAATAAACAAATAGACAATTTACAATTACAATAAACATAAAATTATTTGTTATTTATTAAGATACAATTGCTGTAATACAGTTAAATTAGCTAGCGACTATGTTTTTACAAATACAATACACGCTACGATGTTTTCAAGGTAGAATATAGCGGTATGAAATGCTTCTTTACTCGCGGGTGCACTTAGCCTAGACAAGGGCTGTTTTCTGGTAGGTGAGACAGAGGGGATGCTATGTGCTGCCCCAGGCTAAACTAGGAGACAGAGCGGTTTGCAAGCAGACACCGTACGAAAGAGTTGATTGTACATACGTAAACTTAACACACGATTTTTTCTGCGTAGCAAGTTACCACACTTGCAATTATTGCTTAATTTTTATGAGTTTGTTTTGGGGAGTATGTAAATTCACTTTGTTTATTTACACAAAATTACATTAAAATACGCGACAACAATTTTCTGCGATAAGCATGAGCTCTTGAACTACTGCATGGACGATGTCAATATACTGAGGCACCCATGCTGTGCATGTAGGAATTTGTATTTGAAATTGTTCAAAATGGACCACTTTCGGCAAGCTATCACAATATCCTCCACTTGCAACAAGGTGTTCCGGATGAAGTTTCTGAAACCTGACACTGTATGTATTATTCCGAGAGCAGGGTACCGAATGGGAGACCACCAGTCTGTTGAGGCTCTTAAATTGCTGGCGTAATTTGTCTGACGAGGAACAATGTTACTCATGCCGGAAATGGAAAGAAGTTTCATTTGCCTGGTGTACCAGATGTGAAAGTCGACGGGTACTGTGCAGAGAACAATGAAGAATTTGAGTACCTTGGGAGTTTTTAGCATTGGTGTCGATGTATGCCCAATCGACATAAGTCCATCGGCAACACTGAAGAAACTCTACTGAGCCGGTATAAGGAGACTAAAGCGAGGTTGCAAAAAATCGAAAACCCTGGTCATAGTGTTATATCGATGTGGAGTGCGAGTTTAGAAAACTCTATCGTGACAATCCTGACGTCAAAAAGGAAATGTCTTCGCACGCCTATGTAAAGTATTCTCAAATAAATATTCGAGATGCCTTGTACCGGGCTAGATACCAATGCCACGAAAACCTAATACAGAGTCAAGCAGGGGGAAGAAATCCGTTATGTGGATGTGATCAGTCCGTACCCCTACATCTGTAAGTAATGCAAGTTTCCTGTGGGTCACCCGAAATTGTACGTGGGTGCAGACTGTCCCCCTGTCTATTTGGATAGGGAGGGGATAATCAAATGTACGGTTCTACCTCCCAGTAAACTCTACAATCCAGTGGTTCTATATAAAAGCGACTCTAAACTGATGTTCAAGTTGTGTTCTGCTTGTGCCTACACGATGAAGCAAGGCACACACAATGATAAGCAGCGGTGTATAGTTGGAACATGGGTGGTGGGTGAGGTTCGTAAAGCCATAGAGATGGGTTACGGCTTGGTGGACGTGTTTGAATTTTGGGAGTATTCTTTAACGTGCTATGACAGATGTGTCAATTCAGGAGTCATTTTTAAAGAGTATATTAATATATTCCTGAAATTGAAATAAGAATCGTCTGGCTACAAATCCTGGGTTCAGAGTGAGAAACACAAGGACAAATAAATCGAGAACAACCGGCGCGCAAAAGAAATTGCTTTAGACAAGGCATCAATTTCAAAAAATGCGGGGCAAAGGACTTTGGCAAAACTGAAATTAAACTCGATGTGATCTAAATGAAAGCAAAACCAGAACAAGACCCAGACAGTCCTTGTGATCTCAGTGAAAGGGTTGTACCAGCTTCTAACAAGTCCGGTTACTGCGGTTACAAACCTAATATTCCCGAACGATGACGCGGTATGGTTATTCTGGAAATATTCCGAGGATAACATAGCCGAAGGGAGGAATGTTAACGTGCAAGTGGCTGCCTATGTAACGACCCAGGATCGATTCAAATTGTACGAGTACGTGAGTGAATAGTGGGAGTCTGTCTTTTACTGCGATACAGAATGTAGATGAACCCAAAAAATGAGAACATGTGATTATCTGAGTCACCTCACATACGAGTTGAAGGAGTTTGGTTCTGGCTCCTTCATTGAACTTGTTTCTGGTGGCCATAAAAACTTTGCCTTTTCTGTTTTCTTCGCCATGACTGGGAAACGTAGACCAAATGCAAGGTGAAGCATATAAACTTGAATTACGAAAATTCCATGGTTGTAAACACCACCCCTGTACATGTAAGCAATCCGAAGATCATAAGAAGACACGTTGGCGTCGTTGTTTCTGAACCTGAAACCAAGGATACAGGGTCGGCTAATGGAGAACTTTGACTCCATACCCTACAGGCACGATTAATTTATTTTAGCTGGGCTACTGTGCGATCTATTTGTTTGTTTATTTATTTGTTTGTTTACTTATTTATTTATTCATTCTAGTCGGGATAAAGTACAATAAATATAGGCTTTATTGAGGATTTCGGTTCATTTAAGATTATGGTTCTTTAGCTGCAACATCAATTCACATTAACGGTGGCAGGACCAAGTTGTTGCGGCAAATCCACTTTTATATTTAGATTGTTAGAGTGCAGAGAGCAGCTTTGTAACATTGTATTTATAAATATAGTTTGGTGTCATAGTGAGATCAACGCTCCGCATCAATTGAACAACGTTTCATTTGTTAAAGTTGCACCAGACTTTGAAAATCCTGACATTGTACCTACATTTATAGTGTTGGATGATTTGATCTACTCTGCCTATTCTACAAAACTATAGACCAAAGGATCGCATTATCGTAATATTAGTCTCGTTCTAATTACACAGAACGTATTTCGCTAAAGTCATTCATAACGCGATATTTCTCTATATATCAAGTAAATAGTATTGTTTAAGAATGCGAGAGGCAAGACTCAGATTGTGCAATTGGCTCCACAAGTCTACACTGAAAACATTTCCAGTTTTCATGAAACCAGAATGCTTCTAAAGACAAAAATAGTAATTTGTTCTTGGTTATAAAACAATCGATTAACGTTTTACTAGGATTCTGAACAAATATTTTCCAGGGGAAACTTGTGAAATTTTTGCACCGGTACAGGGTAAAGAACCGATTAAAGTCACATCTACACAATCTCCACGTCCTTAAAGACGCTAAACCACCATCCAGACGCCGTTACTTGCATCTGCAGACAACGAACTCATAAAAGTTATTGTCGAGTGTGCAATAAATAGGCTAAACGGAAAACATAAACTAACCAAAGACGAAAAGAGCAAGTTGAAGTAATATAAGAATCGTTTACGACCGTTGGAAGATCCTAAAATCTGTTTCAATGGTAACGTAAAGTTTTAGTTCAAAAGGGCGCGATTTTGTCGCGTTTAATTCGTGCACTAATTAATTATAACAGTTGAAAATGGCATTGCAACATATGATAGTATTTCTTCCGGAAGTGTGGGATTATTTTTCTGAACAACCTCCACCACAACCATTTAAAAGTTACTAAAAAGTAAGGATCATAGCTATAATAAATGTTCCCAAGTTCGTTTGCATGAAGGTCCATACTTGAAAACTGAGAAATAAAAACGAGAAACCTTCCCATTCCCATTATGGAAATTGAGGTACCAACCCGAGTTTTAAAACGAAACGCAAACGGAAGCGTATAATTGGTTCTGTGTCTCTGTTTAAAACAGAATTTGAATGAGGAACAGATGCTTTACCAGCGTATTCAAAGTACATTCATAACTTATTGAAACGTAATGTATCCCACGACCCAACTCTTGTTATGTACCAAGATGATACTGACTGTTCCTATAAAACAGGACGGTCGAGTTTTAAATTTAACGGTAGTCACGTGTTTGTGTATGGCAAGAAGTGCAAGGCAATACACGACCTGTGGGAATTATTAACCGAATCACGACCTGATAAAAACGTGGCCATTCAACAGGACAAAAGCATATAAACAAATACTCTTGCAGTCTACCGCGCTTAGAGTGAATTATAATCCCTCAGGCAAGATCAGAGGAAACAAAGGTCTTAAATATTCAGGGTTTATTTCGGATCTGTTTACAAAGACAAAGAAATTGCCTTGCGGATCGTTGAATTAATAATAATGTCTCTGGGTAAAGACTATTACGGTCGTAAACATCCAGCAGGTTTCGATTCAGTAGCAAAGTTAGTAAAGGCTAGTAAAAATAAAAAACGGAATGTGGAAGAATGGCTGTCAGGTGAGACCACGTACACTTTGCACAAACCTGTGCGAAAAAGCTTCCCTCACAATCCTTATATTGTAACAAGTATTGGTTATGTCTGGGAAATGAATTTTGCAGATATATTTTCAAATAAATCTCGAACGTCACAGACATATTTTCGCGGTATGCTTTGAGCGTGCCTCTAAAGAACAAAACCCCTACCCTAATCGCATCAGCTTTGAAATCCTTATTTCAAAATAGAAAACCAATTACCGTAAATCAGACAAGGGTATTGAATCTGGTAATTCAATTGTCCAGCAGTACCTGAAATGTTAGGGAGCACATTTTCACACAACTCATAATCCCGACATAAAGGGAGAAACTATGTAGCGTTCTAACAAATCTCTGACAAGGATGCACAAAAAATAACACATACCTTTACTTGGACGTCATGAATAAACTATTAACACTTTGCAACAATTCTGTCCATTACACAATAGGCTTGACTCCAAGCAAAGTAAACCCCTCACACATTTACTTTGTCTGTCTAAGAATGAATGGTCTCTTGGCTAAAATTTCTCTAGGCCATGTGAAATTTAAAGTGGGGGATCTTGTGGGGTTAATAAAGGAATAGGTAAAGTTTGCGAAATGTATAAACAAACCTTTTCAACAGAGATATTTTGGGTTGTCAAGATTCTACAGCGAGTGCCCCAAACTGTTTACGAACTTTAAAACTACCATGATCGTACTATCGAAGACCACTTTTACGAATACGATCTTTTCAAGGTTACTGTTTCACCCGAGACACTTTGAAATAGGTAAAATAGTTCTTAGTCGTAACAAGGGCGGTATTAAACAACATCTTTTCAAGTGGAAAGGATGGGACGATACACTCACCACTTGAGTACGCGCTTCAGGTTTCAAGACAATATAATGGATCATCTTTATGCAACATTGCCGTCAGACAATTCGGGTTATTATTTTCCGGCAAATAATATAACCGACTTTAGAACCAAACTGGCTTAATGATTAGAGTAGGAATATGATAGTTGGGATGTCGGAGTAGTCGAGAGGTCTTATTCTAAAAGATAAAAATAGCGTTTTTTTTGCACAATGTACTTCGTTCAGATTCGGAGGAAATCATATTTCCTGTAAAACACTATGAATCTTTTTGTGATCTTCTTACAAATACATGCCTATTACTCGAAACGTCTGTAAACGAAAAATTTATCCGTATATTTAGCAACTACATAAACTAATATCAAGGGCAAGTAAAGAGTTGTTTAATTCATGTCGCGGGGAAAATACTATTATGGTTATCGAAAATTTATTATCTTATTTCGCTGCGCTTGTATATATTGGTATTGATGATTAGGCAGAAACAATTATGAAACCTACTAGTTGCCTTTCTTCCACAGTAAACCCATCCTTTTCTTCTTTTTTTAATTACTATAAAACCCTGGGTGGGTCTTGGTCTGTTCGACAATTCTATTCCACACTTGTCTATCCTCAATCTTCACCCTCCAGCCAATAATTTTCATCCTTCTTAGATCTTCTTCTACCTGGTCCGTCCACCTTAACCTGGGGCTTCCTACTGGTCTTGTCTTATCCACAAAATACCATTTTAACTTTGCTCAGCCTGAGCCCGTTAACATTTGCACGAATATTATCTAACCAAAGTTCGTTTCAGATTCTTATTTGTGACTATTAACTACCCTGCACTTCCCATCGGACAAGGGTTACCACAGATTTAACTACTCATTGCACAAGCCAGTGTTTCGGTCCTTTATAGAGTCAATTTCGATTCGTCTAGTTAAGAAAACTGGTGAATATATGTTATTTGAACATAGTGCCTTCTGATATTACACTTTAAAAAGATGTCATCAGCGCAGTAAATCTCAGTTTGTCAGTTACAATGTATCGATATACACGGTACTTCGTAAATTAAAGTGGTTGTGGTGCTGGGGAGATTGGTCCTACTTACAGGACTTGTTTGAAGGTGCAGAATGGAACGGTATAGGGTCCTTCTTCAGAGCGCTCTTCCGTTTTGCTACATCTCTCTTGTATTCAGGGACAAAGTCTGTAGGTAAAGAACCTTTAAAACAGGTTCCAGTATAGTAACCGATATTCTTAATAAGGAATCAGAAGAGCCTGTGGGCGATATTTTCAAAATTCGTTGTAGTGAAGCAAAGGACAACCTTGAAGGAAAGATTAAAACGATGGCTGGGTCTGGCTTGGGTTTAAAAACGATTCGTAACCCAAGAAAAGGCCCAGTCTTAACGCAAACGTGGGTAGGTGAAGGATATTTTCACAGAGGAGAATAAGAAGGAATAATGAAATGCATAAAATCGGGTCTAGACATCTTCCTCAAATGTAGCATACAAACATGTGTCGTAAATAGTCATGCCGTTATATACAAACCTCTTGCGCCGGCAGACAACCCTGCACAGCTTAAATTTAATTGCTCAGACCATTGCGATTGCTACATAGATTTAAATGCTTTGCTTCTATTCTTGGGCATTAAACTTGTCAAAATTGATGGATCGGGTATTGAAAGTGCTGAGCCAACCACAGTTGGTTGTGTCAACAACTTGTTGCATTCAATGTTTAGTTATCTCAGTGTCTCATTGAACGGTAAGCCTGTTACTCTTCACAATACAAACTAAAATTACAAGGCCTACTTCGATAAGTTTATAAACTACGGTTCTATTGCGTCTGGCACGAACTAGTCTCTAGTGTCTGGTACCTCTATTCGCCTGGAGAACTCAAGGACAACAACGATTAAATTACCTCCGCAACGGCAAAACTCTAGAACCATATTGAAAACGCCATGCTGACTTGTTTAATTCCGGTAAAATGCTAATTAATGGCGTAGACATGAACATTAAGCTTACACGTGCAGAAGAAGCTTTTTATATTTGGCCCCTTCAGTCGAGAGCGTAGGCCGTATGAATATTTTAGACTCTACTCTTTTTATCAATCAAGTTGTGTTGAATCCCCCTCTTCCTCTTGCTCACGCTAATGTTTTGGAGTGAAACGCTAAGCATACTCTCCTGTTATACATACTGAGACAAAAACATTTACTCCGAATTCTGGGACCCAGCAGTTCTTTATCGATAATTAATTCCTCGGACCAATTCCAGAAGTGATTTTAATCCATTGTTTAAGAACAATGCATTCGTCGGTTCTGCAAGTACAAATCCATTGCACTTTCATAATTATATGACAAATGTCGTGTTGTATATAAACGATGTTCCGTACACTCCCGAGCCACTCACTATTGATTGCTCTCCACCCTTTGGGGATCCCTGGGCTTACGAAACACTGTTTACATGTACGGGTATTCATCATTATGAGCGTGCTTACATGATTACGTTAGAAATGTTCACCAAGGGCTTCTACATATTAGGCTTTGACCTAACACTCGACAGAGAGGCGGACGAAGTACATATAAATCTGCCGCGACAGGGAAATGTGCTCATTGAGGCACGGTTAAAAAACCGCTACCAGGACCCGTCAGTTACATTTTGTATGCTGAATTTCCTGGACACTTCGCAATTGACAACTCTAGAAACATGACTGTGGAATGAATACCATTCAAATCAATAAAGTTTGAACTATAAGTGTAAAGTATTTTCAAGGTGTTTATCTTATAGATCTTTTATCATCCGCACTTATAACGACATCAATAATTGTCATCAACCTCGCTAAACCTTACATGCCTAGTTCGCATTGGGTAGCCGTTTGTATTTCCAACTCTGTGTACGCCGAGTATTTGGATTCGTAATGTTTGCCACCCTACACGCTCGAAATTATGGCATTCCTGCAACGCTACTCCATTTCTTGGACATTCAACCGCCACAGACCACTTCCATCGGCTGCGGTAATTACTGCTGCACCTACGCCCTCCGCAGAGCCAGGGGACATTCCATGATGTCACTCGTTAACATGTTTGTACCTGCTCGCTACACCTGCAACGATAAAAAGGCAGTGCCCATATTCCGCGCTCAGTTTGGAGAGTGTTCCGCTTGCGGTCGGTTGGAGCAGCAGCAGCAGTCGTACAAATCGCATATATAAATATTGGTAAGTTCAGTCACGATTAGCAGTCGGCAATGTCTCACTTAGTGATTGACTTAACTTTCTTGGAAGGGCGAGATGGTGAACTCGTGGTCAGCGATTTTGCTGCTGTCGACTCCTACAATAACAGGGCCTCATCACATATCTTAAAGAGACCGTACGGCTGGGAAGAAATAGAATAGTTTAACGCCACAATGAACCAGGCTATTGACCACGGGTGTAATTGAATTGATGTCGATGTACTATATTCAGAGCTGGAGACAGTGCTACATCGCTAGGCATCATCTGCCGTTGCAATCTATTCCTTCGGGCATCAGAAAGCACAGTTTATTAGTGGTCTTATCCACCGTACAGTTATTGATATCATTCAGCTAGGATGCCCTCCACTCGCCGACATACGTCTACCAGGCAGCAGCTGCACGTTTGCATGTCACAAGTCGAGACATGTTTGGGCATTGCGGACGGCCTATCTATCAGCTCAAAGGCAAAAATTTTAGATTCTTATTCTGCAGTATGCAAAGTGTCCTACTCAACCTACGTATCATTGATGTTTTCCAGGTGGCGGGGTTGCTTCACCGTACATTCTTCTTAGGCGCTTAGGTAGCCATTTTGTAAATTGTCGTCCGCCATATTATGAATTGGCCCCCACCAAAGATGGCGCCCAAATAGGCGTAAAACAGTCTGCCGGTCTAAACGAAAGGGCTAAATGTGCCAGCTTTCTGGGACTAAAGTAATTTGCATAATAATTAGATCAATTGCATAGTCATCATGGCCGAATGAATATCACTTATATAATTTGCATATCAATCATGGCCTATGAATAACAATTACGTAATTTGCATATCAATTAATGACGTATGAATATCAATTGAGTAATTTGCTTATCAATTAGGTCATTTGCGTATCACTTACGGGATGGCGGAAGGTCTTTGACCTACTTCCGGGTATCGAAGGTTTGTGCCATCACTGTGACGTCGTAGGGTCGGTGGTGGGTGGTGCCCAAGCGTCTGTCTATCTACTATGGCTTAATAAACTTATAATTTATATTACCAGGAAATACATGTGTATGCATGAACTTCGTGTGTGCTGGCTATGCTTGTCAGCTCCGCTGACTGACGGAAGGCTTCGGTCCACTTTTTTTTATTATGTGTGTTTGTGTGTGATTTTGTTTTCCCAAAGCTGACACTATGCAGGTTAATAGAGGGTGTTCTGTTTTTTTTTCCTGCTTACACGAGATGTGCCGTCCCGACACTCTAGTGAGTTCCTAAGTCTTATCGTCACTGCGATAGTTTGTCTAGCTATCTTCATAGACTGTTAAGCCTCCCCGACACGCGGCGAACGACGCAAATTTGGCATAGCCTCGGTCGAAGCGTTGGACCGGCTTTTCTCGGTCAAGCAGAAAACGAAACTCAACATTTCCTGTCACTTGGTGCTATATTGTCTGTATATGTATAAAGATTTTCAGAGGAACATTGTGTGTCCTTCATATGGGTACGAAATCAAGTATGTTGTTTTTTTCTGGGGGTTGGTTTTCCTGTCTCATGTTGAATATAAAGAATGCTATCATTTGCTGTGAATATGGAAGCAATAGGCCTCTTCGAAGTACCAGGGGGTTGCTGTCGTGTTGAACATCGTTACATTCTATAACGCCTTTATTTTTAGCGTGTGTACTTGTTTCTGTTTCCATACCTAACATACATGTGCTGATTAATGTCAACCATTCTTGCCGACAATATTTTTCTTCCGTAATTTTTGGTCACATCCAGGAAGTACACCATCTTAATAAGTATTCTCTTGAAAACATCTGAAATATTTTCTTCTCCCCCCCCCCCCAAAAAAAAATTTTAATTCCTTAATATATTCTTTCAGTATTTCTTCTGTTTTGGGTTGGTTTCATTTAATTTTCTTTGCCTATTTTTGTGTTACTCTGTTCCGTAGTAAAACAAGGTTGGAAATATACGTTTAACGTAACATTATGGCGCGTTCGCGGAACCATTGTTGCAGTGGAAAAGCAAAACAGCATTTTTTGTCTTTTCCCACATTATCTCATCAATGGCAGGAATTTCGGGACAAAAATATTTAAGGTAAAACGGGTTTTGATTTTATGCAACTTTTTTAAAAATATCATTCTAAGAAGAATCATGCGAGATACTATCATAAATGTACGTAAGTGTGCAATTAAGTACCTGTTATTCTAATCGGAATTTAAGAACAATTGAATTTCCTCTGCAGATTTCGAAACAATTCTCAAATACCATATTTCATGAAAATCCGTCCAGTGAAACCGAGTTGTTCCGTGCTGACGAAGGGACATGACGAAGGTAATAGCTACTTTTTCCAATTTTGCGAAATTGCCTGACATCTAGATAGTTTATATTGTTCGCATATTCATCCATACACACTAATAAAAACGTCAGTAAATTAAGGAGGAAACCCAAGTGAAGTTACTCAGATGTAGAGGCTTTCGGCTGATTCTTTCCATCTGTCATACTTTGATAGTAATTGCTGTCTTTGTGAGTGAATAATTTTCACTGTCACCAAATCATAAAACATCTCCTGTCAAATTTATAAAATGTCTCTTAGGAAGTAAATTCTTTCACTTCTGTGTCGTCCTGGAAGTTGAAACACTTTGCACCATATCCATGTGCGTAGAGATGGATTGGCCTTTCTGATGCTTGCAGAGTTTCTCACGCCTTTGCTTTGGGTACGGGTAAAATATTCTTGTTCGCAGGTACTTAAAGGATCTAGAACCCATGCATAAAATTCACATTCTTCCCAACTTTGAGTGGTTTAGTTGTGCGAGAGTGCCGATGTAGGAGTGCACTTTACATTTTTCAAGCCTCCATTGGGATAACGAAAAAGATGGGTATATGGAGGGAGGCAATGTCGCGAACGGTGCCTCGATTTGTTTTATTTCTAATGTATTTTTTAAATTAGCTATTATAAATGCAGCTTTCTTAAGTCTGCTTACGAAACGCGCGATGCTGTTTGTCTTTAGATCTTCAAAACTTTTTGCCTTTCTCTATAAAAACAACAAATGTTTGTCACCAAAATAAATCTTTTGTCTTTGAAACTGGGGGCATTTTTTGTGACACAGGAAATGCGGCGTGAAGAATGTTGTTAGGATGAAGTTCATACTTCGAAGGAAATGTGCTGGCTGTTACAGAGTAAATTTTTGTAGGTTGCCTATATAATAGCATTATTTCTTGCGTGACTGTGTCGTGTACTCCTTATTTTCTAATTATACCGTCTCACCGTACGCTCATATCCGTATGTCAGTCTGGTACAAATTATAACATTAGATCCAGTTGCGGGATTTTGATTAGACTATAATATTCAAACGTCATATCATGGAAAATCGTACCAACTTTGTAATACTGATTTCCTACCTTAACATGGATACCATGAGAGCGTCTGATGTGACTCTGACAGCAGAAACACCACGAATATGCCTCAGATTTTGTATCGTACTTAACTGTCAATTGTAGTTTAGGTCTAACTTCGAATAATGTAAAACAACAACATTATATTTCTCCGCCATATGCATTTATCTTGCATTTTGATGGTGCGTGATAACTCAGAATTATTAATAATTAGAAGATATGTATAAAGTGGGCAATATACGTACTCAGAAATATGTACAAACTAAGGAATATGCATTCTTACGTGTAAAATGGGCAATATGCGTACACAAAAATATTTACGAAAGAGGAAGTATATGCTTTATATATGTATAAACAACAACATACATACTTAGAAATATTATATAATACATACGTACTTAAAATCTTGTGCATTAAAGTGGTTAATATGTATACCACACGATACTGTAAGGCTTTATCAAAATGCTGATATAGTTGTAATCACTACTTCTATATCTTGTGAGCAGAAACTTAGATTACACAGTCAAAAATAAAATGATTGCTGAAGAGTGAATTGCGAACGGTGGCAACTTAGTTGTCGATGGCATTATTTAAGGCACTTTTTCGTAATACTCCTGGTAGGATTGAGGAAAACAAAAAGAAATACATCCACAGTGACAGCCCGATCTCAGGGCCGAGATTTGATCCCGTGTTCTTCCCAGTACGACCTAGAAACATTAACACTTTTCTTCGACTTGCGGTTATACTGTTACAGTTATAAATATGTGGGGGGGGGAGTGAAGAATAAGAATCAAATAGATGTTACTTATTGTTTTATTACACATATGATAGGCTCAACATGTTTCGGCTACTATTATGCCCATCACCAGGAGCTCACGACTATAGTGCTGATTAACACATGGGCCTACCGGTTCTGTAAAGATGCATGAGGTGGCGTTAATGTAAGTTGTGGTATTTGTAGTGTGTGTTAGGTGCGACGTTTTTCAGTTTTTTTTGTCGAGTGCTCATAACTAATAACATAGTCGTGAGCTCCTGAAGATGGGCATAATAGTGCCCGATAAGTGTAATGAAACAATAAGTAGCATCTAGTTGGTTCTTATTCTTCAGTTATCACAACGATGCACGGTCCAATACACATCAAATGTGGGGGGAAACAAGGTTTCAGGTTTTCATAGTAGACGTTGCTGTCCGCAGTGCAGTTACAGTTTAACATAAAACTGTAAACAGTGATTTTCATGTTTGTACCGTGCATTAATGATGATTAAAATACTTTATTATCCAACAGATGTATAAATATATAATTCGTAGATACAATTAGAATTATTATAAAATATTTAAATGTATTTAAAATTGCTCCAAAATATTTGTACTGCACAGCCTAGAGAGTGCCTCTCTAGACTGTGCCGTACACACACGCACCACGGGTAAATACGCTGCCATAACACGGACATATCAACGGACATGATAAAACCACTACTCTAATTTTAGCCAAGCACTGTATGAAGCTCCCAGATGATGTCACTTGTGATCAGAAACATTTTGGAGCAATTTTAAATATTTTAAAGTGTGTTATAATAATTCTAACTGTATTTACAAATTATATATATGTGCATCTGTTGGAAAATAAAGTATTTTAACTGTAAATAATTTATGTGCATTCCAGAATGATGATGAGACATATCGCCAATGCCATGTGTATTTGAGAAACGGTGAATACAAAAGAATACGGTTGATTTTGTAGTCTGTTTATAAACAAAGAGAAGATCACAAAATTCTGTTTCATCTAGCGGTATATCCACCTGTGCTACAGAAAACACCTAGTAACTGGCGTAATCCAATCCATACGTTCGTCTCTGCTTTTCCTCCAGACCAAATCTCCCGCGGTTGCAGCATCAGCGAGGTGGAGTGGATCGGCGGTTTTCTGACACCTACCGCTCCTTCGTGAGCGACTGAATTATTTATACTTGCTAGATTCAATTGCATTACCACAAATCTCATAATAGACATTCGGCATTAAAACTAATGCTAATTTAAATCTGATCGACAAAATTTCCTGTAGGTGAGTAGGCCTAATTGTGTGTGTAAATTGTTATATACTCGAACAAGCGTAAAGTAATGCTTACGTCACATCCGTACATGCGTAGGTAATGCATAATTTTATTAAATACGAGGTGGATGAGAAGTGTGTGACTCCATATGGAGGGAGTGTTTCGTCTAAACCGCGTCCACACCAGTACTGACTCCAAACAGTCCTTCCGTGGTGCGGGTCGCGGGAACGATACCGGCCGACAGAGAGCGTAACCACACTCTTTGTTCCTGTCCCGAAGTTATGATTGCTAGGAACTGTTCTTTCACTCTCCGAAACGTCTTCAATTTGTTATGTTTAATTAAACACAAGGACCACTTCACTTCACTTCACTGGTGGCGAGTGGTAGAAAATGAGAAATTCCAACATTTTTTCTAAGTAAATAATTCTAGTAATTCATTTCGGTTTATTTTAGGAAAAATTCAGGAGAGAAACGGAAAATTCTCGGTGGTTTGTTATAAGAATAATAAGGAGTATTTACAAAGTTAGGAGTCATTCTTCTCTTCCTCCTCCTCCTCCTTCTCCTCCTCCTCCCCCTCCTCCTCCTTTTTCTTCTTCTTCTTCTTCTTCTTCTTTCATTGGCACTACAGCACACTGTGGGCTTTGGTTGTCGAACAATTTCCTTCCATTTTTTCCTATCTGCCGCCAACTCTCTCCATCTTCTCACTCCCAGTACTTGAAGATCTCTTTCTACTTCTTCTTTCCATCTTTTCCTGGGCCTTCTCCTTCCATTATCTCTTTCATTCTTCCAGGTTTTAGCATGGCTTGTACGTTCCATGCAGCTAGGGTTATTTCCGTATATCTAGTCTCCTTCCGTCCGTCATCTTTCAATCTATCCAGCTTTTTCCTTTGCTCGACTTTCGTAACAATAAGTTTTTTTACTGGATGGGGTTGTTAGCCCCACGCCAAATCCGCAACCTGGAGGACCAGGGTATGGCTTTTTGTCTGGGTCATCACCTTTGACCTGTCTGGCATGGGATGCCCTACCAGTAGCATACGCTACCGCCAGCATAGCGCACAGGATCATGTGACCGCACAAGCCCCACCACTACGTCAAAGTACGGATACCTTCAGGGGGTCGGAGTCATTCGCTTCGTATTACTTAAAGTGCGCTGAAGTCAGTTTCTTTTCTTTTTTTTAAGCGGTTTGCGAGTTCGTAATTTGTCCTGTTGTTACCTAACGCTATAGTTTCAACCAGAGCTTTCATTAATAATTTCATCTTACATTCGAAAATGTTATGAAATCTAATATGTAAACCAATATCTTCATTAAAATGTAATTATACGGAAGGGATTACAAAAAGTACGCTCCACCCAGCAATGTGAAAAAACGCGAGACTGTTCCTATAATAATTCGTACTCAAGTTAATTAGTGGAACGTTCAATAGCAGATCGTATTATCAACTGATGCTCTTTATTTTTAAGAACAGTTCCATGAAACAGCGGTTCTTGAGAAGCGAATATGCACCTTAAGTAGTCGAGGTATTGTTCGCTGTTTTGGAACAAAAAGGCTCATCATTGTTTCACAAGAACAGCTACTGGACCCTATTCTGAGCCACGGTAGTCTCTTGCACATCCTCCTTCCAAGTTTCCTTATATCCTTGTTAAAATTATGTTCCTTTCTAATCCTCGTTTCCCAAGTTCTATCTTCTTTTCTGTTTTGCCAATCAGAGCTTTTAAACATTTATCTCCAGTGATAATTACCCATATCTCGTTTTTCTTCATTTCATCACTTAGATAGATATATAGAGAGATATATTTATTAACTGCAATTGGGTTGACACCCGTTGGCAGTAGTACAGTACACATTTACACACAAACAATACACAGAACAACACAATTAATTTGGGAAGAGTGCGGGCCGTGCCCCGTCTTTGCGAGTTATACTCTGGCATTTACCTTAGAACTGAGGAAGAAGCACAGAAAATCCTCAGACATGGTAGCCGAGGAGTGCCAGTTGGCACGATGAAAACAAGATATACAGAACAGAACATAAATAAAAATAAGAATACATAAACATAACAATAAAATACATAACTTACAAAATTAAACCGAAGCATAAAAAGAATAAATGTACATAAAAGAAACAATACCAAAACACAGTAAATACAAGCACACATATTACCAAAACACCCACACATACACACACCCACACATTAAAAAACCCATTCATACACACACCCACACTTTACAAAATCCATCCATACACACACCACATATTACAAAACATGTTAAAATAACCACAGTACAAGATACAAACCAAATAAAATAGTCACAATACAATCAACTAAACTCAATATAAGGTCACCCTAATATGCATGGTACTTTTGTCTCCAAGAACTTCAACGTAACTCACTTCTCTTCACTTCAAAAAAGTCACTTCGCATGTATCACGTCAGTTCACTCCACATCCCAGCACTTCACATCATTTCACTCCACATCACTTCACTCCACATCATTGCACTTCACATCACTTCACTCCACATCCCTGCACTTCACATCACTTCACTCCACATCCCTGCACTTCACATCACTTCATTCCACATCATTGCACTTCACATAACTTCACTCCACATCGTCCACATCACTGTACTTCACATCACTTCATTCCACATCATTGCACTTCACATCACTTCACTCCACATCATTGCACTTCACATCCCTTCACTTACTTACACTCAACCCCCACTTGAATTCCCTTGCTTGTAACTAGATTCTTAACCCTCTTTCTAAAAGTGTTTTTTTATAGGGGAAAGGCGCTAGTAAGCCTGCAGGTTATTGGTTCCAGCTTTTAATAGTCCTATTTAGGAAGGAATATTTGCCAACATCTGTTTTTTGTTTCCTAGTCCTAATTTTCCGATAATGATCGCCTTACTCAGGTAACATGGTCTTAGAAGTCTGTCACCTATCGCTTTCCAAGCCCGTCCTCCGGTGTATGCCTTGAAAAGTGCGCATATTCAGGCTATCAATCTAAGCTGCGCCAAAGTTTCCCAACCGGAATCATTTATATTATTTACAAATTTGGCCGCTCTTTTTTTTGCACCCGATACGTATAACAAAGTTTTGAGACAATATTTGTCTTTCCACCTTGTATAGTTTTCTCCATAAACATTATTCATTTCAGAATACTTATATGAATCCTTGTGTAAAAATGTCGGAAAAAAAAATTACTGTCCAGTATTAAGGGGATCAAAGCAAAATAAATACTGTAAAGTCTCTTGGTGCACTAAACTTATACCAGTTCCCTTGTTTCATTTTCCATGTAGAAGTGCCTGAATGTATGAGATCTTAGGTACATTTAAGGTTTAATCCACCCTTCCGCATCTAATTTACAGTTTAAAATTAACAACGGTAAAAGTAAAGTAAAGTTTCTCCGACACACCATTAAAGCATATAGGTAGGATGGAGGGGTACTTCCACCCATTCTTAACCTCAGCCCAAAATACGTATGTATAGTCAGTCTCACGTCACGGCACCCTGATGGTTCAGCCCGTTTTCTAGTCACTTTACCAACTGAGCCGTCCTTACTTCATAAATTAAAATAAGCCAATAAAATTACAGGATATATTCTGTTCTTATTTTTATTTAATATTCTTAACAAAATTATACAATGCACGGCGCAGAAAATATAAAATAACCATAACACAGCCACGTACGTTACGATATAATAAATATGCGCAGGAAATTATAACGCTCACGGATATGGAGATACAAACGTCAACGTAAACGCAACCCACAACTTGACGTTCCGTAGACCTCACACTGCATTTACCTCGGCCACACCGCAATACTGAAGTATAATCTACGAATCCTTTTTTAACTGTATTTTAATTATTTTATCTATAATGATAACAAATTTGACAAATTTGGTTCACATGTACAATTTAGATCAAAATTTGATGTTTATTGGACCGCGCATCAGTGTGATAACTGAAGAATAGAAAACCAACCGGACACTACTCCAGCCTAACCACACCTAACCTCCAACATACAGCAAAGCAAGAACGAAACGACCAATGTGGTAATCAACATCATAGTCGCGCGCTTCTGATGATGGGCATAGTAATACCCGAAACATGTTAAGCCTATAAGAAGTACAATAAAATAATAAGTGGCATCTAGTTGGTTGGTTTTTTATTCTTCAGTTAGATCAAAATTATTTATATTATTATTATTATTACCTTTCAATAGAATTGTATACAGTACTCATTACAAATTTTATATTATTATCCTGAAGATGAACTATTGCGTCGAAACATTTTGTCAAGAATAAAGCATGTAATATACACTATTTGTGTTTGACAGCAGTTGACTGTTATGGACGAAAAGGAAAACGTTGGACCACTCAGACGCAGGGACGACCATTTAAAATGAAAGCTATACCGGCTATCAGCAGCTACATTTGGATATCGAAGCCGGAAGATAAAGGCTAATTCCTTCATAATCCCCACTAGTTACACAAACCAAGCTGCTACTGACGAACGCCTGTTTCGATGCAATACAAGCGGTAGATGGTTAACGTAATGACGAACATTTTTATTGTGGTTTCTTGACCAGACATCTCTTTCATTTCTGCGAAAATAACAGAGTAAACGATGCTGATATGAACGTCGTCACAAGCGCCTTTGTGTCGCGTCCGAGCGGCTGGTTGCATTGACAGACCACGGGACGTATGGAGACACAGTATCAGGTTCGCGGAATTATGAGTTGTGTATTGGAAGAGTGGCGAATGCGGAGCGGCGCTGTAGAAGGACGTGAAGATTTCTGTCTTCTGGGAATTGACACCGTGTATTTTGATACACAGCTTGTTTCGTTTCAAAGGAATAATTTGTTTCCTTTTTCAAGGTGGGCACGTGTTTACCTTAGAGATGCAGGCAGTGTGTTCCTCCAAAACGTTGCTACCAACCTACCAAACCAAACGGCCTCTACTCCTAGAAGAAGGTAATCGAAAGTTACTGTTATAAAAATATCAGGTTTACGTGATGTGGACCGGTCCTGGACATGAAAATTGAGAATCTCAGGAAAAGGTCAGAAACTTAAAAAAAAAAGAGACAATAAACTGAATGCATGTGGTATTTATCGTAAAGGTTCAGATTTTTTCCTTCAAGGTCATGATTTTCTTCCATGTCGGTCGAAATACAACGCACGCTCTGCTGTAAATTTAACCAACCAATGCGCACAATGTACAATATACATTTATTGTTTTTGTATGGAATATTTATTTTATATGACCTTTTTTTTTTGAGGTCCTTCCAGTGGTAAATTTGCCTTCCCTGTTGGGCATTAACGAATTTTTGTATTTTCCATTCCGCACATTAATTTCTATAATTTTAACCAATAAAAGCACACGTTGGCCATTATATTCAACATAGTATTTTTTAAACACTAAAATACATGTTTCGGACACTATTGTGAATCTAGGATATACTATCAAATAAAACTAAGCAAATGAAAAATTTTATTGTTCAGTACTTCTGCTATTATTACATTTCCTGTAAACTATTTCTATACGTATCTGCAAAAGACCAGCCCTAATGAAAAACGATCTCTCTTTTTTGCGAAAATATGGATGGCGATTACTCCCTGGGATGTGACAATGTACAGTATGCTGGAAATTTACCTGTGTTTAAAAGGTTTGACCTGAAGAGTCATGCATCAAATTTCTACAAAATATCATAATATCTACGGCATAAAAAAAGCGGAAGACGGTAATCTTCGAAAAGAAATTTTGAAAATATTTGTGTTTGTCCTTCTTGAAGTGTGCGTTGATTTTCTTACTTAGACGTGGTCACCATAAGCAGGTATAATTAAAAAAGTATTTGCATATAAAATAAAATAAAATAAAATTGGCAGCCCTTCCTGTAGGCCTCCTCCTCTTCTATTTTTACACGACCGTATAGTACCCATCTAAACTGCTTTCCCAATTACGCTTCTCTTTTGTGACACAATAATCCACAGCTTATGTGGGAACATAAATTCTTCTCTACAGATCTTAATCCTCCAATGTTACACACATTTGTCACTGTAGAAGTCGTCCATATTTTTTCCCAAAAGTTGTGATTAAACATAAACCATCTACTGTTATTCTACCCCTTTCATCACAATTTACCGCTATCCAAGCTGGATTGTTAATAAAGTTGTGTGTCCCAATAATAGGGCTCTTTGTCATTTCCACCAATTGTCTTCTGCAGTATCCTTTTGATGCTTACTGTACAATATATTACGCAATGTGTTATGGCCGTTAAGCCTTACTTTATGTAGTACATTCAACGTTGTATCAAATGAAGAGCGTACAAATAGAAGAACTGGGAAAAATTAGGTCGGTCTTGGCCAGTCTCGCGTGAGGAGCTAAAGAGTATCTTCGGACATCTCAGAGAGAGTAACCGGTAAACCAGTTGACATTCGACACGATTGTTTGTCGAGTACAGTTTGAAACAATACTGATATAATTACCTGCTCGGTGAAATATCTTACTGATTATAAAGTAATGTTTAGAACATTTCATCTCATAGACAAAATGTGAATAGTTGTGTTCAGTATTACACACTTCGGACGTCATCTCTTTCCACCGTCTGTATTGGCATTCACTCATATTTCTCAGCGAGCCAAATAATGTTCACTCCAGCATTATATGGAAATGCTGCCACCTTATTGTCATTGTCATCACAATCTTCATCATCAACATCATCATCAACAACAACAACAACAACAACAACAACGAGAAGAACGTTAAGCTTAATTACCCAACCTCATAGTCTGTGCATGTGGTTGGATCTTCCTTTATTTCTTCGGGCTGCGATGGTCTTTTCGTCTCAGTTTATACGTTCGTGAGTTACAGTGCGTCGTCTTCAGTAACTCACACTACTCGTTGTGTCGAATTCGGAGTCTGACTTAAGCCGTCGTATCATAACAGAGGTACTATTGTGACAATTGCCTGTAGGGACTGAGGAGAACCACCAAGAACGTCTGTCAGGCTAGCCGATGATTCGGTCGACATTTGAACGGACCCCCTACGCCACCCCACCCCACCCCACCCCACCCCACCCTCCCACCCACACTACAACTCCATGAAGCCCCTGTATTCTGATTCTTGCTTTTTTATTCTATCTTCATTTTTTTATAAGCAATTCCATTGTTTCCAATTTCACTTATAATATCTGAACTACTCTGTCTTTCTTTGATGTCTTACTTCGTTGTTGATCCACATTTTAATATCCAGAAGTCATCTTTGTGTTATCACAGTGAGCGAACTGAGAACAACCTTAAGTTGTGCAAGTCACAGGAATGCCTTCCTGCTGTCTCACCAGTAATATTCTGCAACGTACCAGAAGTGGCTTGACAAAACTTTTCCCGAAATGTCGTTCAAATCAACAAGTCTACCACAGTGAGCTGAGGGCAGGACATAGTACGCTGATTTAAAGTGAGAAGTGATTAAAGATTTAGTTCGGGAATGCAGTAGAGATCGTTTCGTAGACTTAAGCTTGGATGGGTATGTAGTATGGAAACATTTCTTAAAGAAGCAATTGGAGAGGTTGTGCACATTGTCACTCCACGTCATTCCTTGTCAGGCACAGACTGGAGGCGGAGGTACAACTCTAACCCATTCGTCGGCACTATAAGGGGGCGGGTGGTCATCACCTCGCTGTGTTCGCTTTACCCCAAGAATGGGCCGGTACCCATTGTGGGTGGTCGATGGAGCCGGTCTGTACGGCACAGAAAATGTCACCCCACCGGGGTTGGAGCCCCGGACCGTCTAACCTACAGCGAGTTGCTATACCGTCAACGCTATTCCGGCCACATGAGAGGTTGTATACTGAATTAATTATATTAATGGTGAGAAAATTGGCAGGCATTACGAGCACGAAAATAAACCTTTGAACAAGGTAAGTTATCCGTTATTCTTGGATGTGGCCCCTCGTCTCTGCGTGAATGGTGCCAGACGCTTAGAGAGCGTGTTGGTGTCATCTTCAGTTGCCCAAATATCCGTGGATATTTGGACTGTTGCGTTGCGGAAGCCCAGAACCTCTCAAACTATGCTTAATTTATTGAGTTGCTGAGGGATTATTCGCTTCAGAAGAAGAACTGTATTGCATGGATTTATCCGTGTTTCGTTTCATTTTATTTAAAGAAGATATTAGTTTCTGCGACTGCACAAATGATACGGAAGGAAGCAGCGGTGGTCTGATATGACATATTTGCTAAGATAGTGAAGTTATAATTTTAAAATGCATGCGGGTGTAAATATATGAGTTTGAGTGAAATATACGATTTCGGTTTCATCCCATAAAATTCTCCGAACAGTTACAATAACTGTCAACCTAAGACATCGACTGAAGAGTTTTTATAGCAAGCGTGGAAAGGAAACCGGAGAAGAGGATTGGTGGAAGAATTAAATAAACTCATTACGAGCCACCTCTCAAATACAAGTGGGGAGCCTACATCCTGAACTTTTACCAACTGGGAGGTTATTAGTTTCCTTGGCAAAAGCGCACAAAGGTATTTCTGAGCAAAACGGTACATGTCTGTTTTGCCTCATCCTTGACATGCAAATTCAACTACCTCACGTCGAACCACCTGAATTTTACTGCAGCTCCCGTAGGTCCCACATTACCATTAGACTCACCACAGTTATTTTGATGTAAAAAGGTAAAGGAAAACGTTAAAGCAGTTCCATTACAGACCTGTACAAGCCCAGAGGGTTCCAGGAAGTTAAGGCTCCCAGATTTTGTCACAACGGCACAGGATGGTGGTAGGTTGTCAGCCTTACGCACCGGCCGCCTTTACCCCAGGAAATACTCCTGGTAATCATTTCTGTTGGAGGCTGAGTCGACCCCAGGACCATAGTGCGATGGGAAGGATTATGTCAATGAAAAATCCACTGACACCAGGTGGGATCGAACCAGCGACCCACAGATTTGTAGCACAGCACCTTATTTTTACGTAGTCATCAAAATCTTACTTTGATAGTCGCCTCTGGACTCAATAAATTCTATGACGCAATAGTGGTTAATGTACTAGCCGAGCACGAGTATATAAAGGGTCAAATTTACCTTCTCAGTTTATATAAGTCATAACAAAATAAATGTATTAGAGCAACTACAGGAAAACGCATGAAAACGGGAGAACAGCGAAGCCTCGAGAAGTCAAGTAGATGTTTCCTTCCCTTCATTTCTAGTACATTTAGTTGTGCATTCAGAAAGTCACTAGAAATATGATGACAGGTTGAGGACTGAATAATCTAGCTGAGAACAAGGACAAGTGGCAGGGCCGTATGAACACGATAATGAAAATTGCGTTTCAATTTCTTAGCAGGTTGAGGAACTATAAAGTTCTCAAACGTGCTGTGCTCCATGGCTTTATTTAGCTTAGAGACTCACGTTCCTAAGCTAACTAATGAATAATGAATTGGGAAATAAGTGGAAGGAAGCAATCCAGACCTAATTTAAGGCTATCCAAGATAATGTCTGGAAACACTGAGGTTTCACACAACACTTCATTCAAGGTGATCTGTTTGTTTTCCGACATTTTAAAATGCCACTTCTCAAATAAAAGCCTGAATCCTTACCTACTGAGTCAACGTGATCGGTCAAGTTATTCAGACGTAGGATACCTGACACCATCGGCTGGATTCAGAATTGTGTTAGTGTAATGTACCAGCCGCTGACCCAAACCTAAAGTGTCAGTGGAGAGTCAAACTTGATTTTCCCAAATAACAGATGGACTTAGCAACAATAAAATGTCACGCTTTGTACTTACAAATTTAAGATATTTTCTCAGGTCTTTATCTTTAATTTTTCCATAGCCCCTTATCCTAATTTTTTAATTCGGTACTCAACGAAATATTCCGTCTATATTTACTCGTTCCATCATTGAAACCGAACTTGCTCTTTACAAGTTTAAAAAAATGTAATAATGAATTCCATTTATTTAATTAGTATACCAACAGATGCACACATATAAAAGTTTCACATTAAAACACTAAAATTGCTCCGACATGTTTCGATCCTAAGTTCATCCTCAGGAAGCTACACTTTCCTCGGTAAAGTCACAATTAAAAATAGTCACTGATTAATGTCGTTGTACTAATAGGGTGTTGTGGCAACATGTCTTATTATGTGAGGGTATGTTGCTGAGAGTGCCCTACTGCGGGTGTGCGTCCTGTGCTTGCCTTACCTGAGGATGATTTTAGGATAGAAACATGTCGGAGCAATTTTAGTGTTTTAATGTGAAACTTTTATGTATGTGCTTCAGTTGGTATACTAATTAAATAACTTGACGATATGCGCGGTGCAATAATAAGGATAATGAATTCCATATCTGAGCTTTCAGTATGTATAACTGGCGGCCATGCGCGAAAAACAAATACAGTAACTGTTTAAACCTAAAAAAAATTATAAACCTTTTCATTTGGTAAATGCGTTAACTCTAAATACTCGTCCCAGTTGTTTGAAATACGAACAGTAATACTGGCAGCTGTTCTTTGTTTTGGGCAAATAATTTATTTTGTATCGATTTATTCACTGTAGATTTAAAATTCAAGGCTATTCCCTAGCGAATAGTCGCAATTGTAATGTTAGTTTTGTAAAAATTCCTCTCATTAGCACGGTATATAAATAAAACAGAACCTGCAATTTAGAGGAGGAATGCAACAAGAAACGCCCCGTATACAGAGCTTGTTTTAGATTGTTATTTTATAGAGCCATGCTCTATGATTCTCTGGATATATAGGGTCGAACATTTTGGACGGGAGAAAAAGTGTTGTAGAAGGCGAGAAAACGGTACTTCGTGTTGGCCTAATCTAGGGCACTCTCTTGCAAGTTGTGGGAGGGGTACTGAGTACAAGAACGTTAGAACAGCAGCTTGAGCCAACTTTGCTTGTTATTTGGTGTGAACTTTGGAATATTGCAATAGCTCTATAAATAATTTCATGAAATAGTTAGTACAGACAAGCCCCAATGTTCCTGCATCTCAATGGTCAAAATTTCGCCCGTAATTGATCACTCATACATGTTAATGTTCCAGACCTTCATGAATGGTTCCGGCGAATCAGGATGAGACCATGTGGATGGGATTGGGCTTCTTCAACTGTCCTTTTATTGTGGAATTCACTCTGAGCTCTGTCAAGCTCCATCTCTTATTGAGAGTGGTGGATTTCTGTCGTTCATTACGTAATGTGCCTGTCTTCCAAATATATAAAATATTGTCTGCTCTCAAAAGTGATTGTGTTTTATTGAAACAAAATTTCGTGCTTTTTGCACTTTTGAGGTTACTTGTTATCTTTATTACTGCTGGTTTTGCAAGTTCTTGGAATCAAATAGGCATTTTACTTGGAAAACTTAATCCTGTGTTCGTGTTTCCGCAGGTTATGGTAGTTCTGTCGGTTTTATTTAATCACAGTCCTCAATAGTCCACTGTACTTCAGTGTTAGTGTTGCTAATGGAAAGGGCACCTCAGGATTAAGATCTAGATATATAGAGTATGTAGAATTAATTTTTGGAAATATTTAATTTTAAATTTTCTGATTCTTTTTGCTCTGTAAGGTTGTGTCCGTTTTAATACTTAAAAGACTCTTTCTGCTAGTTTAATTTTTTTACTTATGGTATGCGTAAAGAGTTTTCACTTTGTCTGAGAGGAATATTTCCTTTAAGTTTAAAAACTGTAAGCACCTTTCATCTGAGACCCTTGCTCACCTCATAATTAATTAAAGCAGTGACTAGTTTCGATTCATATACCAGAAGGCACTAAACAACAGAATGATGTGGCCTTTTATGCAAATGAGTGTAAGAAAACCGTATTTTTCAAAATTTCACACATTCACTTCTTGATTTATGGAAAAGGCAACGCAAGCTACGTACTGTATTGTATTGACAAACGTGATAATATGAGCAACTTCGCAATTTACGCCCTTTATCTACTTAGGAACCATGAGATCGGCGGGACATGTACCACAAATGGCAGCTGCAGAATTCATAAAACATTAGTATCAGAGGTGTAATGGTAAGTATCACGTAAGAAATGTTAAGGATATGAGGGAGGATTTAATTACGTTGGATATGAATATTAAAGCACGGCTAGATATCGTGACCACAGCAACCACACTAAGTGGAGTGGGGCACGCGGTGGCGCAATTGCTTGAGGCACTGCGCTACAAGCCGGAAGGTCGCGGGTTCGATTAAAACAATGGGATTTCCTGTTAACTTAATCGTTCTGGCCGCACTATGGCCCGGCAGTCGACTCAGCCTGTAACAGAAATGTGTAACAGTTACATCTCCTGGGGGGTGAGGGGGGGGGGGTAAAAGCGGTCTGCGTAAGGTGAAAACCTTACCACTTTCATGTATCAATTTCCTAGCAATCTGGGAGCCTCAGCCTGCTGGATCCATATCGACCCGTCCAGGCCTTACATGAATTGCTTCACATTTACTAGGCGGCGTTCTTCTTCGCTGAGCGACTGTCGACTTCTCAAGCATCATTGTGCTGCACGACACACAAATAATATTTTTATTAACCAAATAATGCACATACGAGAAAAAATTACTTGAAAACACCACACATTTCTCTGTTTTTATTGTATATAGTTCCTATTCTATCTGAAAATTTTTTTTTGTTACTTGCCACATGAGCAGCAAAACAGTTGCAAGGTAAAGCAAGTTATTGGTCGGATATATGTCGATAGGTTATTACTCCAGCTCCGTATTGAGGTAATTCAGTTTCTTATCACTTCCCAGAGATTGGTGTTCTTGTTTGTGGCTCTCGTCTGAAACTTAGTTCCACTAAGCAAAATAATAAAATTATATGAACAAGATAGGCTGTATACATATAACCTAACCTAGCGGTACTTTTGTACGATGTATATACGTCGACGGCTCTCTGAAGAATTTAATACCCTTTTACTCTAAGACAGCCCTTCCATGCTGACTGAATGTCGCCAGCAAAACATAAAAACTTGAATTTTATGTTTATGGTTCCGTGCATAGCTGATCTATATTAATAATTTTCCAACGAGATCTCGTTGGACAGTTATTAACATACATACAAATTTCTGGCTACTTTTTCTCAACTTTAACCAAATTTGGGGCTTCTAGACAGTTTCTCATTGAAGACCACAGGAGGAAATTTCACGCAAATAAATTCAGTGCAAGACGCGGTGTTACATGCGGAGAGGTGGACGGACACAGTGAAGGAAATATGCGCTTCCCGCGGCTGTGGAAAAGCCCCTAAAAGTTGGCAAGGACGACATCCCGCTGTGTACCCGTGTGTGTAGAACCACTTTCTCTTTCTTCATAAGCACAGATTATGTACAGAATGTATGCAGTTAAAATTTCCAATCGAATAATTCAGACTTAAGTTTTACGTTTTCTGTAATTAGTTTCTTAACACTGTGTAGCTATTGCATTGTTTAATTTTTTTTGACGTTTTGCGGACCGTACATCTCAGTATATTTGTCTCAGTAATTAACCAACCTGATGCAAAAAATTTGTTTCACACTAAGTTTTTTTTCATGTCTCTACATGTTTCTAGCACATGTGCTCATCATCAGGAGGTCAAAATTGCATTACACAGCCTCTGGTATCATCACGCATATAGGTGTGATGATACCAGAGGCTGTGTAATGCAATTTTGACCACCTGACGATGAGCCCATGTGCTCGAAACGTGTAGAGGCATGAAATAAACTTACTCTAAAACAAAAATTTTGTGCATAAAGTTGGTTAATTACTGATACAAATGCACTGTTTAAGTTCACATCCTTTACGATAAATTTAACTAATAAAAAATTGTGACATTTTCAAACCGTAGTCATACAAGACCATTCAAACAACCACTTATAACAATATGAATTAAATTATTACCTTTTTCTTCGTCTTGAACCTGGTCTCAGGGGGCTAATTTAGTAATTGACCGAGTGAGCGTTCGTTGCAGTATTCAAAAGCATGTTTTTAATTGCAAATATTATAGGGTTTAATTTTTAAAAATTAAAAATAATAAAAGTCATAGACACTTTGTTTAAACTTATACTTTTTGGTCTCCTTGGTTATGGAACCATAGAGAGTTATAAGGCTCTCCATATTCAGGATACTTGTGGCCCGAGTTTGGGAGCAGGACGTTTCACCGAAACGTTCTGAATCACCAGTTGCTATTACATGTTATCATACCTCAGACTCCTACAGCTTATTATAATTTTCGTCGCCGTAGAATCTTTTCATTTGTAACAATAATAGAGTTATAGAGGGCAAGAAACCACGTCTTTTCCCAAAAGAATTCCGTCCCCGCGGACACCTACTCTGTCCTCCTCAACAGGGATTTATGTCACGTTATTTCTTGACTGTCTTCAGCATTGTTAGGTGAATTATTTTTGTCGCGTATATTCACTGTAAAAACATCAAGTGTTTTTCTTTAAAGCATAGCTTTAATAGCTTCCTTCATTATTCGCTCCATTATGTGGAATTAGGCCTGTATTGTATCCTTGCAGGACCGTTATGTAAGATGTTTTGTAAGAAGGCTCCTTAGGAAAGTATGCTAATTTTTCTTTGAAGGTTCGTGCAGAGAACGGTGACGTGTCAATAACTGCATAATGTTGTAGTAGAGACATTGTGTGCAGCTTTAATTTTAGTTACACTCGACAGTGCGTTCCATTATACCATACTTCTTGTCAAGCTCAAATTGATGCGCACTGTTTACCAATGTTTTATGTTATTTTCCCTAAGCTCCTGCCATTTTGTGGTTGCTCGTTTTTAGCTCGGAAGATTATAAATTTCCTGGAAAGTTAATTTGGACAAGATTATCTTCATCGTATCACCGTGCATTTCGTAGAGTAATTTAATTAACACACCAACTAATGCACATACATAACATTTTTACATTAAAACATTTAAAATCGCTCCAATATGTTTCGGTCCCAATATCATCCTCAGGGAGCTACACCGTTCCCTGCCAAAGTCACATATTTAAAAACAATGGCTGATTAATTTCCTTATATTAATTTGGTGCTGTAGCGGCATGTCTATAATATAAAATATATTTATTAAGTAGATTGTACAAACAATATAGTAGGATTAGATTGTCAAAATAATATAGTAATAATTGAATTTTGTACACGAATAATTAGGCTATCTGGATTGAAGCAAGATTTATGCCTACCGTATTGTGTAAGTCGTACGCTGCTGAGAATGCGCCTGTTACAGATATGTTGCTACAGCACCAGGTTAATACAAGGAAATTAGTCAGTGAGTGTTTTTAAATATGTGACTTTTGCAGGGAACGGTTTAGCTCCCTGAGGATGATCTTGGGATCGAAACATGTTGGAGCGATTTTAAATGTTTTAATGTAAACATTTCATGTATGTGCATTAGTTGGTGTGCTAATTAAATGATTCTACAAGATTATTCAAATTCACAAAACTAATTTGGACTGCGAAGGTTTAAAATAGTTACATCTAGTTAAAAGAATGGGGCAGTCACCACATGTGAAATTTTCCATAACAAAGATTGTATTCATAATAACCAACTACTTTCTTCCAATGCTGTTTTAATATCTCATTGAACACAAGATCACAAATTTAAATATAGTTTTATACCTTTTATGGCCCGAATTTGTTTTTCAGGGTCGAATATGAACATCGACCGTAATCTATGCGGCTTCAAGGGACCCCCACCTTTCGGGAGGCTGGAAAAACTGTTTCATTTCAGATTTTATGTCAAGTATACCATGTATTTCGTATATAGGTTTTAGATCTTTATACTTGTATTATCATTTCAGACCAACACTTTAATGGGGTCCCAAAATTTATTTTTTAGTACAGTAACAGAAATATGTCGAGCCGTTACTCCCCTTTGTCCTTGTGTTACTATACTGTTTAGTTTAGGTTCTCACATTGACCAAAATGCTACAAGATCAACGATTCACAGAGCTGAATCACACACTAATTTATGTACTTTTCGGACAGTTCGTTCCAGTTACTCTTGTATGTCCGAACTGTCTGCTCTTAGTACGTGATTGTTTACAGTGGCTTCATTGCGTTAGGGAGAAGCTATTCGACACTGATACAACCCTGTTGGTCAAACAGCCGCGTAAATTCGGAGTTAAAGTTTCGAACACGTGTTTTGTCTCCTTCTCACAGAGGTTTTTAAAGTTTATTCTCTCTGGAAGTTTTATTAATAATTTTTCTCACAATTCCCCCCTCGTCCTTCGCTGTCCAGTCTGATCCTCAGAGCCGCAATTAAGATTTCCTTCGGCTTGGGCACCTCAGCGCCAAACAGAGATGGAATTTTGAAATTGCTGTATTAATTTCATTCATATAACGTATTTCTAATTACACGGAGGCCTATGTGAAGAACACAATACATGAAACAATAAACACTTTGAAGTCTACAGTTTCAATCCACGTTACTAATACAAAGTCATTTCGTAACTCAAGAGAGAATACAATGTGCCCCCAGTAGAAAGATTAATTGGTGAATAATGTTGAAAGAATTAGGACTGCAATATCTAAGACACGTACGGAATACAAGAATATGCTCTATGGGCGAAATGCAGTATTCATTGTTAAACCTTGCTGGAAAGATAATTAATTCTGACTATTTATAGGGTTAATAAACACGATAATCACGATTTCTAAGAAGTGTTTTAAAACAGACATTTAAAAAAATCTCAGAAATCGAGGAACAAAATTAGATGCCTAGCTGTGTTGGTATTGATTTAATGGAATTCATCGTCTTGTGTCTTTGAAACCATCAAAATAAATAATATTATCACTCTAGTAGAACTATATTATCTTAAAAAGGCTACATGATTTAAATTTAATAATATATTATCAGGTTAATTATAAACTGCAGGTAAAACACAATTTGCTTTGTAAGCTTTCTGATGGATTGATAAATCCGAATCATTTACCGTTTTTAGAAAGTTATTTAATTGTATTGGACTGATAATATTGTGTGGTTGCGATGGTATAAATGTTGTATGTGCAAGTAATTCTTTGTCTTCTGTGTTAGAAAATGCGCAATTATGGCGTCAATTTGTGCGTCCTGTTGAGGATATTGTTGCATATCAAACAGGCACACCTTTTCTTCTGTAATGCTTCTTCTAAAATCAGGTCTCAACACTGTCATAGGGAGAAAGTATGTTTACACCTCGTCTCAGTATGGCCGCTGTCACTAAAGATTTATCGTATACGAAGCTTCTCTCCACCCGATGTTTGCAGTTTGCTTTCCCCTGTAATCAGTTTACCGCGTTTTGTAAAAGATTCTAGAAGAGCTGACCTCCAGCTAGCAACCCAGGCCTTGAACCTACTCAAAATATTTCTCGGCACACTACGGAACGCCTTGTGAAACAGTGACGATTTCTTGTGGAATATCTTCTTCCAGTTCTTGTGAAGAATGGGGGCTAATAACGTGAACTCCGACTTTTATTAATCTCCAAAAATAATAATGGTAGGAATTTAAACATGGACACCTAGGAGGCCAAAAACCCCATTCGGGAGACATCTCTTCTAGGGCAGCTACTGACAATTTATTGTGTCGGCCCTGGCATTTTGCTGTATGAATTAGCCGTGTATTTAGCTGTTGTGCTAATTCGCAGAAGAATAGTTCTGGAATTAACTTAAAGTAGCAGTGGTAATGTACTGTTACTTAAAAAAGAAAAGAGGGCCCTATTATTTTGCGCTCACTCAACACACACCAGACTACAAATTTAAGGTCCTGACAAGGGACTCGAAAAATTGCATGTGCATTTTCAGATATCAATACAGTATATAATATTCTACCCTTTAACATACTGTACGTTATCCGAGAAAAACACGAGATTGGAATCAAGAAATTATTTGGATACCCACTGTTGATACCACTGCCAGTTTGAAGTTCTTCCTTCGAAATCTGGTGGAAATAAGTTTCGTACGGATCTAATTGTATATGGACCTAGCTTCAGAAGTTTCTTTCCCCACGTGAGCTTGGGCTTTTGACACTCCACATCGAACAGTCAAAGGGGCCAAAGTTTTAATGCGGTTTGTTCTCTTTTGATGGCCCAAATAGTCCTATTTCGTTTTACATTAAACCTGTGTTTTGAAAATCTCCCACTCTTTCATAATCTGTTTTTTTTTGCACGGAACTAATCAAGGATTTTTCTTTACGAAATTTGCTGCGACATCCCTTTCATGCTGCCTAATTTGTAAAAGAGATGCAGTAGAACACCTTCTGTTCAACACAATACATTTATCACACACAATGACCTGTCCCTATGACACAAAAGAACTCAGCTGGGCATGTCCAATGTAGAGGTGACAATACACGAAAAGGACGATGTAACATAATCGCAGACTTAACTTCTTTTGCTGTGCTCGGTTTTCCCCATGTTCGAAACGTTTTGAAGGTACCCTTCAGGTAAACTTTCAAAATATTATATACATAAAATATGTATTACATTTACTTATAACTTTTGCCTTCTTCATTTTGCGCCTTGAAACATTGCGCCTGAAGCAAATGCCTTACTTACCCTCCCCATTTGACGACCCTTGTTCTCTTTATCAGCGTGTATGTAATCGAGTGTTAAATGGGACAAGTTTGCGGGTGGGGGTATAAGGACTATTGTCCCTGAGCGAGCGGTGGAGTTGATTCATAATATGCAAGATATGGAGCGCTGATTGCGATGTTGATGAAGACTGAATTTCTTTGCGTTCTTGCAGCCTCTCGGAGCAGCCCTTTGCCTCGATACCCAGGTCTACAACCCACGAGCAATTTACTTCTGCATGGTCCCAGAAATTGTTGGAGGCACTGTACTCCGAAACGTCGGTAACTATTCACCAATAGACAGGGCGTCATATGCCTGAATAATTGAGTTTTGGTTCATATTATTTTAACTTTATTTATTTATTTGTCGTCTTCTTGACAACACAGTTACTACGTCAAGCAGGGCCACAGCGTAGATTTAGTGGATGATTTTATAGAATGATAAACTAGACTGCATTCAAAATTATTCACATACGAAAAAGCAATTCTGATTATTCGGTGGTAAGCTTAACTCGAAATTAGCCTAATGTTAACTGAGACCAGAGTCATAAAGCGGGTTCAGTTTAACTGATTTTAGCTTCACAGTGATCTTTAAATTGTAGATGTTATGCAGATTTGAATTGTTTCGTGTTTATGGGTCGTGAATTTGGAATAATGTGGAAGGAAACTGTGTGTGAGTGTGTGTGTGTGTGGGACACTCCTTGTGGATATAAAAGATACATATAGCACCGTGGACGAAAAAACTGAAGGAAATAGTTCACTTGAAAGACCAGGGATTAGATGGATTGGCCGTATTAAAATTGTTCATTAAGACGCAGGAAAAAGTGTAAAGTATATGCTTGTAGTTCTAGAAAGGGGCCAGTAACGGTTTTTTGTGACACGCTGATGAACTAAAAGATTCCCTAAAACAGAGGGAATTCTTGTCCACCTGTACTCCCAACTAAAAATTTGGCACCTGATTTTGAAATGATCTGACCTTGCGTTCGTCGTTCTAATGTACCTATGTACTGCTCCGTGTGCGACCCTCCAACAGTCGCCAGTTTCCTTGCAAAATACTGTTCTACAAACTGGCTAGAAATTTGAATGTCCGCGTTGATGTGATTCCATTTGACTGAGCCTCTATACAAGTTTAACTTGCACTGTTGTATGTTTAGTGGAACCCTGTGCTCCTAAAACTAATGTAGTATTCTACCGCTTACCCTCCCCTCTCAACGTCAGTGTCCCTCACCAAGGCTTCCACCCTTCTACAAACACAGTGACGCGGTACGATGCGTTTGTGTTTCAGTGTGAGCTAGGCACCAGTGCCAGCAGGATCGTTCCGGTATGCTGTAAAATGCATTCTGTGTTATATAACAGTAAGTGGCTGATAACGACTTTAACAACGGCCTAAAATACAGGGTTTCCTCTTAGAGTATGAGGCAAAATATATTCATTTTCTCTGTGTGTGTATGTGTGTGTGTTACGCGTTTGACGGTGAGTCAACAGAAAAGACTGCCATTCCTGTTTCGTATTATAACCTAACTCTGGAATCAAGTGTGAATTATTTCTTCGTGACGGACTATCTTTACTCTAAAATCAAGCGTTTTAACGTTGTCGGTTGATGGTTGTTTGGCGTGGAAGCTATTGCCACATGTGGCAGCATTTTCTATACATTTTTGTGAATTGATTTATTTAAAGTGGTGCAGTTTGTTTGACGACTGTTGGCAAGATGAGTGTATGACGGAAGTTGAAGATGTTTAATTAGGATAATGTGTTTGCGCGTGAGGTGCTATCTTTTGAACTTGCGAAGCGTAGTAAATAACTAATTTCATTGCTGTCGGCATCAATGTGCTGTGCGTGCTGTGCTATTTTCTGTACCTATGGAATGTGTGATGAGGCACTAATCAAATTTGCACACGTGTACGGAAGAGTTTTCTAAAATATATTTCAAAACGGAAAATTTTATACAACCTCATGGGCTAAATATTGAAATTTTTTGTGTTATAGTTAACAGTGGCGTATACACTTTCACAAAAAGTGAAAGAGGCAATTTTAAAATTTATTTACTGTATTTGAACAAGACTGTAACTATTTTTATTAGACGCACTCAAAAATACTACAGACAAGAAAGTTCCACGTAACTGATACACATCACTCTCCTTATAACTGGTGGTCTACAGTCAGAAACGGACAGGAAACAATCCTTACTACTGACGACAATTTAATAATTTTTACCCTTCCCTTCCCTCTTTCCCACCCCATCCATTAGTTACTTACCTTTTCCTTCCCAACAAAGTATTTCCAACCTTACTTATCCGCAAATCCAATACAGTAAAGAACCTCTTTGCACGAAAGAATGTAAATTCCCACTGCCGAACGATCTTACATTCATATCACTATCTGTGTTATAAACCATTTTGGTGTTGAAAAAAATATAGGTGACCGAAATATTTTCTGTTGGTATAGTAAAATATCAGAAGTCTAATATTTTTAAAAGTAAGATTTTCAAAGCACATTAGACAAAATTAAAATGAAACATTATCATTAAAGCAGACTTTCTTAAGATGAAATGGCCCCTAATCCCTACTGCTGACATAATGTGATGCAAAAGGTAACTAACCTAGGTATCTCGAATACAAAGAAATTCTAAATATAAAATTACAAAGACAAAGATTCTTGCAGATTTATACACTCGAAAATTATCCAAAAGGAGAGTGTTTTTTTAGACCTGCCATGCAGAGTTTTTTTACCTAAACGTGACAAAAATGAATTAAATTAATTCCCCTCAACGCAAAACAAGAGTAGAATCTCAATTTCACTTTCTTTGGAATTCGATAATTTTATTAAGCTTTCTTCTTTACTTGACAACACCTAATTGAAAGCAATTTTCTATAGTATTTTGGAAGTTAGGATTAGATATAAAAGACAATCGTGGTGGGGGGTTCCGTGTGCAAGTGTTGTGTGCCCTGCTGCGGCGCAGAGCCATCTGCGCACAACAACAAACAAGAGAGCATCAGAAATCCCTCCCTGCCGTCTCTGTTACCAATTCAACAATTACAAGACATAGAGGAAGAGGAGGACAACCAAGTAGACCAGCTCGAATTGTTAGATCAGCGGATATCTTCATCGCCACCGTTGAGGAGGGAAAAGAAACACCGTAGGCAGTTTGCCAACGTCTTTAACAACAGTCCGTCACCGACGTTTTCAGTAACTACTCCAGTGAAAGCAACAAAGCATAAAGTTCGCACGCGTTCTGTTGCTAGCACAACGAGCAGTGATACCAGCGGAGGAAGTATCACCAAAATGCAAGCTGAACAAGGAAGTATCGGCGACCTTAAAAGTTACCACAACCGCTACCTTAGAAGTCGTCGGCATACCTTAGCCAACGTTCGGTGAGTAAATAAATTTGCCTTTGAATGTTTGAAATTGTGTATTTTTTCTTATTATGTCCCTTTCTTATTGGTGTAACCACACCAAATTTGCAAGATTGTATGTTTTCTTAGAGCATTGTGGGAATGAAAACGTAGAACACCCCCGAATATGCAGAAATGATATGGCACTTAAAGCGACGAAAGTAATGTATAAAATTTTAACGTGATTGTGGAAATTTGTTTTTTTGGCTGCTGAAGCAGTGGCTAAGTGTGGACTTAATTGTATATGCGCAAGCTCTGTAAGTCTCACCGCTGTAAGGCTACGAATTTTACGGCGCGTGTATTTGTAGATAATAATTTGTGCTTATCTCAGTATTTAACCAAATTGATGCACTAAATTTGTTTCACAATAAGTTTTATTTCGTGCCTCTACATGTTTGGAGCACATGTGCTCATCATGAGGAGGTCAAAATTGCATTACACAGCCTCCGGTATCATCACACCTATAGGTGTGATGATGAGCACATGTGCTCGAAACATGTAGAGGCACGAAATAAAAACTTATTGTGAGACAAATTTTGTGCATGAAGTTGGTTAAATACTGAGATAAATATACTGAGATGCACGGTCAGCAAAACGTCAAAAAATAATTTGTGCATTGAGGCCTACAAGCAAATGCTTGACTCATGTACTCAGTCTAGTATTTGTTATACAGTTTCCATATTTCGATGCTAGAAATTCTTGCGGTTGTGGCTGTAAATGTCGCTGTCTGCTGGGATGTGACGCCGTGTAGATTGTTACAAATTTATCGACATTTAGGAAGGAACTTTGCCTCAGCCACACTTATTTATTTCCAAATAACTGCTCAATTCCTGTTGATGCTCCTACATATTTCGGCTAAAAGTCGCAGTCATCATCAGGGAGCTACAAGTGTTGAAGAAGTGTAAACGTGCTACATAAGTTGTCGAATGTAAATGATAATGTTTAAGTGACACATTCCCGTTGTGCAAGTCAATCTATATATTTATTAAATATCTGTCATGCAATAACACTATCAATAATTTACAATAATGTTGTTTCATGACATTATATTTAATAATATAGGGATAAATGGTGGGATATTTATGGGTATTAGTGTCAATCCATTAATGTACAATATTATTAAAATTTCATTAAATTTAAATCTCAAGTGAAGCATTAAATGAACGTAAAATTTAGTACCGAAACATCTGGTGATAATGTTTTCTGTCGAGTTTATACAAGAGAGAGACCTTAGATTTAGATATTTCGTGTGCACTCCGTAAGTGAAGGTAATGTACAGATTTCCACTCTACCACAAACTGGAGAGAAATCCTTTACCACCATATGTTCCGGATGATACGTTTGACGTGCTTTTATACGTCACTTGTATTACGGTTTTCTTATGATTTTAATAATGTTCTATATTTGTGTAATGACACTAACATATATAAATATTTTACAATTTTAGTTGAACACGTACGTAACAGGCTGTGCAGTTCTTCAGTAGTTGTAGCTCCCTGAAGGTGGCTGCAGTTTGTAGCCGATGTAATATGAAAGAGCATTAAAACCAAAACTGCAATTGGTTGGAAACAAGCTGGTTATGAAAGTTGAAATAAAAAAATAACATCACTATGCTTAAAACGAAATTGGAATTATGTTTTTTTTTTAGAATCTGTCACAAAATCTTCACTATATTCACGCAGTTTCATATATGATAATGAATTCGATTGAAATAAACCTGAAAATAATTTCTTTGAATGTGTAATGTAGTATCTCCCCCCCCCCTCTTGATAGTGATTAGGATTGCATCCTTTAAAGAAATTTAAAAACGAATCTTACTTAGGTGTAAATTATATGTAAATAATGTTTTATTTGCAAATCTTGATATGCACGTAACGCGGGGCTTCTTGACTTTTCAGACGGGGTAGAAGATATTTACATCACATTTGGAGGGATGAAAGTATTTAGAGAGAGATATTATTCCTCGTATTGTAATCATTTGGGTTATTGCACCGCGTAGGACGAGACGTTTATTCGACTTCGGTTTACCAGTACTGTTTGAAGCAAATTAACACAGTCTGAAGGTGAAGTTCCTTCGTAACATGGAAACATGTTTGTTGTGATCACACACGTGCTAATAACCTTGAAACTTCTCGCTTAGAGACACTCATCACGACACGCAGAAGAAATATCAACATTGTAATACGTTCCACATTCCGTGCATTAATTTATATAATACTTATCAAGAATCGAAAAAATGGGCTTAATTAAACTTACGTATTTCTGTTGCGATATTTTCACCTACAGGTTTCGGCCGGTAATCCGGCCATCTTCAGGGTGACATCTCTGTTACAAAAATACAGTGTGATCAAATGTGTCATATTTTTCCACAGTATTGGATTCACTAAGATTATCGGTTAGAAATTTCTGTAGGATGGTAGTATGAAATGATATAAAATAAATTAATGATTATAAATATCCGAATTTAAAAGTGTATAAAGTTGGTAGTGATGTCTGCAGTCCGTAAGTGTGATTGGTTTCAGTCCAGAGTATGTGATGCTGTGCTGTGTGGCTGGTGTACTATCCGGAAAGGAAATGACTCCAAACTTCATATAATTTTAACTTCGGATATGATAATCTATATTTTATTTTATTTTGAATCTTTTTTACTCTGATCTTACAGAAAATTCTAACAAATAATCATAGAAAATTCAATATAGTGGAGTAATTTGACACATTTGATCACATTGTGTTCTTGTAACAGAGATGTCACCCTGACAACGGCCGGATTACCAGTCGAAAACTGTAAATGGAAATGTAATAAAAATATATAAGTGCATTTTGTTGGTTCTTGATGCAAATTATACATAACAAGATATTTACTGAAGCGTTAGATAATCCTTAACATAAAAAGTAGTAATCAAAACTTATGGTGTAAATTGGACAATGTTGTTTTCGTTTTATGCACTTTCCTTATTCCACTTAAGCTCTAAATAACTGCGGGCAGAATGTTTTTATTTTTTCGTAGCGCCTCCGCATCCGAGAGGGCACTTATCTTCGTTGCGTACGTCTGTAAGCCCTCCTGTTTATTTTTATAACATATATTTGGGTTTGTTACTAATATTTATAGATACATAGTGATCTCAGTTAGGTTTAAAATTGCTGACACTTCACTTAAAGTCCTGAGAGTGTTCACACACTATCGACGTAGTTGTTCTTCGTAACTGAAATACTCTTCTCTGTGACGTTTGCGTTGAGTCACAAGTATCACTTTTTGTAATAGCGAGAGATCGTGTTCTGTGATAAAGAGATGAGTCTGAAGAAACAGCTGAAATCGGGCATCGAGCATGGTCTGTTGTGACGTGGATTTTCGTCGTTTGAGAGACACCGATTTTAAGTCCCACCTCTTATGATATTTCAGGGCTAGCCACCTGCAACCCACTGGAGGCCCACATAGTCCCTAACGACTCGCCAGAGGGCCACACTTCCGTATACATATATCGAAAGCAGGTGGGAGGAGACTCGGTTGATTAGAACACTGTTATTGGCAAACAAATTGTATTATTGAAACTGTTCAGGTGACCGAGGGTCGGACAGATTTTCCGTGATGACCGTGTGTTGGCCAGCGTCGATATTTTGATGATAACTGATTTAATTCTATAGGTAAGGTACGAGAAAGTCTTATTACATATGTTAAATTTCAGAGTTTGTGGAAACTATCAAGAAATTAACACATAAACCCTTGCGAATGCACCAGACGTGTTAACGCCGTGCGGACATTCATCATTACGTTTTATTCTGCCCTCTCCGCTGAATTATGATTGGTTAAGGGACGTATAATATAATACGATTTATAGGAATAATGTTTTTTTCTGACCGTCCGCCTATTGCGTGTTCAGAATTCATGAAAGCATAATAAATTTGCATTCAGTTTCATATGGAGACTATTGCTGAATGCGAGCGACAAATTACGAATTTTGACATTATTTATCTTCATAGTTGCACCGTGCGTGTTGATAGTATCAAGTCATTTATTTTTCCAACTAATGCACACAAATTGTTATAAAATTGTTAAACAGTTAAAATAATTTAAAATTATAATAGTAGCTCCAACATACTTCGGTTTACATAAACCATCATTAGGGAGCCCTTAACCTGTGCTTTGCTAAAGTTACAATGTTGACTTCGGTCAAATATCGTTATTTGAAGTTTATCGGTATTGTGCCTGCATGTATGCAGGTACAATACCGACAAATAAAGACCTTGATAAATATTTTGACATTCTGGACTGAATACGAATTTGACTTTGTACTTATTTCATTGACTGTACCCAGCTAAGTGGGGACCGCGGTGGCACAGTGGTTAAGGTGCTGTGCTACAATTCGGAAGGTCGCTGGTTCGATCACAGATGGTGTCAGTGGATTTTTCATTGACATAAAATCCTTGCGGTCGCACTATGGCCCTGGAGTCGATCTCAGCCTCTAACAGAAATGAGTACCAGGAGTATTTTCTGGGGGAAAAGGCGGTCGGTGCGTAAGGCTGACAACCTTACCACCATCCTGTGCCGTTGTCACGAAATCTGGGAACCTTAACTTCCTGGAACCATCTGGGCCTGTCCAGGCCTGTAACGGGACTGATTTACCTTTTACCCAGCTAAGTATCTTATACAAACGAGAGTATTATGTATTAATGAGATTTATTTCATTTTTTATTCATTTAGTTTTTAATTAATTTCATTCTATTTTATTTCCGTATGCAGGACTTTTTCTCCAGCAAATTTGAAAACACCGTATTAGCCTATTTATACGTTGGCGTACGGCAATTTTGTTTTAAAAATAAGCTCCGTAGCTGTCTATTTCTTTTATTGCAAGCTTTTCGTAGAGTTTTCTCCGGGACTGGAGTGTTCTAATTTTTTCTATAATCGAGTTTCTATAGCACCTTGCGAAAAGCTTCGAAATGAATATTTTTGAATATATAGGGTAATATGAAGTGCTAAGTACCGCATTTAATCCTTTACAATCCCATATCACACAACAGGATGTTTAAAACAAAAAGTAAACTGTTAGGTTGCAGTGCGCGAAATCTTCGTCACGTACCCAATTTTTTTTATTCGCGCATTAAATCTATTAAACAGCTTATTTCAGATCTGTTATCGTATGCTGTCTAACAAGAACTGTCGAATACTACCGTCTTACGACTATCAGGTAAGATGGTATTTCATTTATAAGGTATATATTTATATTCAGTAACAGTAAAGCAGTAAGTTAAAATTATTGAATACTTGTTGCTCGATAGATAAATGTCGACACGACAGGAAGTCGGCGTCATCAATGTCAA
>Ga0123352_10000559_pt1 | contig 45189 bp, 39 predicted proteins | sample TergutLab28metaG_FD_89700 | JGI IMG/M metagenome (GOLD analysis project Ga0123352, IMG submission 89700) | Labiotermes labralis P1 segment gut microbial communities from Petit-Saut dam, French Guiana - Lab288 P1 | ecosystem: Host-associated > Arthropoda: Insects > Digestive system > Gut ... | reverse complement strand
TCGCGTGTCCAACGTGCTGTTAGAGTCATGCTTTCCGCTACGTTGTTTGTGAATACCCATGAATCACCATCTTCATCTTCCCATCCGCCAAATACATAATTGGTTCTGGTTGGTGGCGGAGTTGGCTCTGTGGCAGTGGTGTTGCGGTCTATGATTTGTGGTGCGGTAGAGCCTGCCGCAGTACCGCCAGCAAGGTCGAAAGTAACGGTAACGATATCTCGTGTCCAACGTGCTGTTAGAGTCATATCGTCTATTACAGGATTTGCAAACACCCAAAGATTACTATCTTCTGTTTCCCATCCTCCAAATACATAGTTGGTTCTAGTAGGCGGCGGCGTTGGCTCTATTGCAGTAGAGTAATAGTCGATTGTTTGTGGTGCCACAGAACCTCCAGCAGTTCCGCCATTTAGGTCAAATGTTACTGTTACTTGGTTGCCCCATACTGCCCATACGGTATAATGAAAATTAGGCATATTATCCAGCGGTGGATAGCTGTTGTTAAATGTTCCGCCAGCTATTTGCGCATCTGGGTTAGTAGTCCAGCCTAAGAAGCGTTGAGGAGGGTTTGTTACTATACCGCTAATTAAAGTTGGTGGTGTCAGAGATGCACCAATAGCCACTTGCGCACTGGAGCTTGGAACTTGCCCTATTAGCGTACCTGCAAGGCCGATATTGCCAACAGTAAGATTAGCCCAGTTAACATATCGTGCGATAACATTAACGTAATACTGTCCGCCTATACTAACAAACCGTAAAGTATCCGTTACAAGAGTGCTGCCATTAAAAGGAATATAACCGCCTGTACCGCCGTTTGCGCTGTAATCCCATACTTCCCAGCCAGTAAAACGCCAACCGGCTATAACGGGTTCGTCAGGCATGCCACCAAAACTAGCGTCATAAATATTTCCGTTTTCCGGCAAACCCAAACGTACGGCATGTGTTGCACCCAATGTGGGATTTGATCCTTGGTTAATTGGAGAATCAGGGGCATTGCCTAAATCAAACCTGACATTTGTTGTCCATTGGGCATAGAGGCTTGGTCTTCCTTCGGCACCATCACGAGATTCGAGTACAATCGTACCGACTTCATATACTCGGCCTGTCCCATTTCTCAATCCCCATCTATCGATATTCCAACTATCAAAAGCCCAGTTGTCACGCTCGGGGATAGTTGCCATCGAAGTGGCGGTAAGGGGTGAACCAATTTCCGCACTGCTTAGCCATTCGGAAGCAGGGGTGCCTATAAGCGGTGTTATTATCCCACCCGCAGCATTAAACCGCAGGCTTGCGTTCCATATGGCAAAAGCAATTGGTGGCACTGCAAAGCCGGTTTCGTTTGCAGCGACAACGCGCCCTGCGCTGCCTGCTATCGTGTCTCTAAAGCCAAGAAATATCTGCCCCGGCCATTCGGGAGGGTTTATAAAAGGGTTGGCGGTATAAGGGTACATATCGGCCCAACCGGAACCATCGAAGTGAGCCGGGTTAAGCGGCACATTTGGAAGAAATGGGAACGGCGATACCCTATGTTGAGAAGGTATAACCCAGTCCGGTGCCAACCCGGGGTGGAAAACAAGAGATTGTGCCCACTGGGCGTAAAGATTTGTGGGGCCGGTAACAGGTGTATTGGCGGTAAACCACTGCCCACTTCCATCCGGTTCTGTATTCCAGCCAAACATGTGCCAGCTATAGTGAGTTAATTGCAATATAGCATCCTGCTGGTTGCCCGGCATGGGAAAATGTGGAGATGCGGGATGTCCGGGCAAATGTGTATTAGGGTGTAGATGACTGTCGGTAAACGTTCTACCAAGCAGAACTTGCGTACGATGGCTAGCCACCGGTGCACCGGAAACGGTACCTAAAATATTATTAGGTCCTATGCCCGGTCCATGAGGAATATCGCGGTTATCGTTAAATATCACAGTCACAGCCCAGCGTGTATATAATGTGACTGAGCCGTCAACCATCATATCTGCGGTAATTGGGGTAGCTGCATTAACAGCCATTCCAATACCGTCTGGTGTAGTATTCCACGCGATCGTTGGCATGTGATAACCTGCACGCTGGTTGACACCGGCGTTGCCCATCCAAACCAAGTTATAGCGGAACATCCCGCCGCCATGCTCGGTAAATAGATCTTGTATTTGCGCAAAAGTGCGCCCCAAAGGAAATTGGCGTGCGTGCTCAAATAATACGTTTGCAATATTTCCACCGTTAAGATCAATTGTTACGGTTATTGCAGGCCTCCAATGCGCATAAACAGTTATATCATTAGGCACAAGAGTGCCGGAGTGAAAACGCTCGTTAAAGTTTTCGCCATTGCTTTGTGGGTCGGCAAACCAACCGGCAAATACGTAGCCATCGTTTTGCGGCCAAGATGGCATACTGGCATTTGTGTAGTTAGCTATTGTTCCGCCCGCCGGAACATTTACATTATAATTTGCCGTGCTTGCGTCAGACCATTGCCCGCCGTTTAGGTTAAATGTTACGGTTACATGGCTGCGTGGTACCCAGCGCGCAAAAACGGTTACACTGGCATCTACTGGAGTTGAGCCAAGGAATTGAGACGCGGTAGAAGGCTCGCTTCCTAGCGGAACGGAAGGGTCAATTTGCTCTGTCCACCAACCAGCAAAATCATGCCCGGGTCTAAGCATATCAGCAGCATTGGGCATACCCATAGGTTGTACGTTACTTGAATTTCGGTTAAATAACAGTCCGTTGGCATCCACATTACCGCCGTTAGCCACGATATCTCGGAAATGATTGCGGTTGGCATCATATGCTCGCGGGTTAGGAAACCCTTGGTTAAATAAAGCCAAAGCGGCATCATAGTCCATAAAGCCTAAATTGGGATGGAATGTAACACGATATACCCAGTTGGCATAAACAGTTAAAGGTTCAGTTATAACCGCTGTAGCAAGTCCTTCCGGCTGTGATACGCCATACGTCGATGCGACATTTGGAAATCCCGCCGACGCAAAACGGGTTCCGCTACCATTCCAGCCTCCAGGGGCAGTCCACCAACCTTCCAAGGTCATTCCGCTTCTAAGCACTTCCGGTGCGGAACGGGGCCAAGCCACTGTATTATTAAGAAGAAAGTTAGTACCGGACGAAGCGGAAATACTCATATTGTGAATTGCTTCGCGCGTAAGCGAATGTCCGCGTCCCATGCCATCTAGCCCAGTTGATAAGTTTCCGCCTTGCGGGTTAAAAATTATTGTATGACGATTGAGCGGGGTCCAAAGTGCGACAAGGTTTAGATCAGTGTTAACAGGGGTGGTAGTGGTAAATGGCAGGCTGGAATCCCCGCCAACAAACCACCCATCAAATTCGTAACCGGTTCTGTTTGCATTTGGCAAAGCTACTCCGGACGTGCTTTGAATATTATATCCAGATGGTATAATACGCGGCCCATGCCAAGATATCGAAATCGGACTTTGACCGGGGGTAAAGTTCAAAACGGCTCCATTACCTTCAAACGTTAATTGATGACCCCAAACGGCAAAAACGGTTAGTGGTGCTTCTGCTTCCGTAACTACGGAATTCCCATTAAAAAGGTTGCCTGCCGCGGCATTATTTTGTACCCTAGACCAGCCAAAAAATCTCAATCCACTTCCCGCTGGTGGGATAGGAGCCGATGGCATATTGTGTACCCCAATGATACCTTCAGTAAGGTCGCCATACTGAGTTTGAGCCGCGCCTTGCCCATAGAGCGTAGTACCGCCATTAGGGTCGAATAATACAACCAACCCTATCTGCGACATTTCGTCGTCAAAAGCTATGTCGTGGTATCCATTATCTTCGATACCTTCATTACCATCTTCCGGCGGGGTGTCTTCTGGCTCGTCATATGCATCTTCGTTAAGTTCGTCAGAATACGGGGGTTCAGTCTCGTCCTCGTAAACATTATATGAACTTTCTGTATCGTCATATACATCTTCTGCTTGCGCGTTATATTCCGCAACAGATTCATAATTATCAGTGTACGTAGCAAACACAGGATTAATCACCATTGTATACACGATAAAAAGTGCTATAATACGTCGCGCGCGTGAAATATTTCCGGCTGCTTTCGCTTTATGCGACATACGCATAATATTAACACTCCTTCATAATAAAAAAATATCTCTACTTGTCTACCCAAAAAAAGAAATATCATCTAAAAAGCAGGGCTGAATTTGGCATTATAGCGGTTTAACTTTAAAACCCTTTCTCAAGCTATACCACAAACCGCTGAACTACTATAATAGTTCAGCCCAAAATGTTTACCTAGTATAACCTTGTTCTCTAAATCCATTCAGTTGGTGAAAGTTTTCACAAGTTTGATGGCTTTTGTGATAAAGTGGTTTTAAAAAATTATACACAAAGCCCCACTTTGACGTATCAAAGTGGGGCCATGTATGCAAATATTATAATTTCCTTGCAGTTATAGTCATATGTCACTGAAACAGTGCGCTATATATCCGGTTAATGTAAAGGACTAATGTCTACTACAAGTAAATACGTTACCCCTTTGCCTAAAACACACCAATAGCCCACAACATATCGAGACAAATGAAATCGCTATCAGGCGCAGAAGTTTTATCTTCAACTCTATATCTCTCAACCTGGGCGGGACACTTAAGAATTCCCTAAACCCGGCCTCTGCTTGGTTAAACAGTAGCGACCAAAATGAAAAGTCACTCCAGCGAGTAGGGATTAGCCAATCCGGCAGTACGTTTAACAAGCTCGGTAAGAAAATTGCAAAAACCATCAAAGTCACAAAAAGTAATGGTACGCCCCATTTTGAATAATATCGTCGAACAAACTTGATTATTAGCACAAGTGCATAAATTGCCGGAAACAAAAGCGGCAACACTGCAAGAAAGCCAGCAAAAGCTGCTACACCGCCGGTTAGCACATAGTCAGGCCTGCCAAGGCCGGAAGCAATTGCAAAATTTTCTGCATCCAAAAAAGTTGTACCGCTCCCGTAAAGTTCTACGCCTGTCCAGTGTTGAGTAGTATCATTGATGTGAAAAGGCAATAGCGCCAGTTCTGTATTACCGCTAAACACACCGCGTACAGTACGTGTTTCTCCATTTATATTAACTGATAGGCCAATAATGTCGATACTACCCCACAAGCTATGTGCAAGTGCTTTTGAGATGGCGATTCCGTTGCTGTCCAGTGAGCTTGGGGCCGAGCCCGCGATATATTCCGCATTCCACACTAAATGAGCGTTGCCGGAGAATGATATTACACTGGATTGTATATCGCCACGGCCAACGGTAAGGATTGCGCGGTTTTCGTACCAGAAAGTTGGCCAAAAAGTTTCGTAACTGTTTATGGCGTATTGTCTTGCCCTTTGGGCAGCTTGACCATTTATTGGGGTCTGGTACCGCAGGGATAAGGTGGAAAATTGAGATATTGCATTAGCTTGGTTAAAACCGAGTATTAGCAGGGCTGCAAAGATACACCAAAGGAAGACAGTTCGAAATTGTGCCAAGCTAGGTTTTGAGATGTTCCATCGAAGCAGCCTCATCCCTTATTCCACCCTAACCCGATCGCCGGCAGTAACTGCCTTATTACTCCCCACAATAACCTCACTCCCAGGCCAAACCGCACCGCTTACAGACACCATATCATTATCCTGCGCAACAATGTTTACACTTACCCGCACCACTTCGTTTTGCAGCCCAAGCACTGTGCTTGTTTGGGCAATTACATAGACAAAATAGCCTCCGTTATCCGAACGAATTGCGGAAATAGGCAAGCTGGAATCATAACTGCCGCTATGTAGCACAACTTGGATATCTACCCGCTGCCCTGCTGTCCAGTTCCCTGCCGGCAGGGCAACTGTTACCGTTACATTATCGTTTTCGTCAGGCTGAGAAATACTTGATACCACTCCCGTAACCGTTGGGTTGAAAAATATTGATCCGCCGCCGGTTGTTACTTCGCTTTCGTTTCCCACCGCCAAGTTTTCTGTTTGGCTTACTGGAATTTGTATTTGAGCCTCAAAGCCGCCGCTTACATCCCTTAATGTAACTATAGGTGCCCCGGCAACTACACTGCCTGTGGGCTGAGTTGCAGCAACTACTCCGGTGATGTTTGCGTATAAAACGCCATTATTTTCGATTAGCTTGCGTAAGATGTCCACCGTGGCTTGTTTGTTTTCTATATCCAATCGCAGTGTTACTGTTGTAATATTGTTTTGTGCCGTAGTGCTTTGGTGGGTTTGCCGTACTGAGCTTAGTCCAACTCTTGCATCTTCTACTTGCCGCGCCGCCGCCTGGCGGGTACTGTTTGCTTGGCTTATTGCGTTTTGTAATGCCGTGTTGGCTTGCACCGTTTGAGTATCCGCGGAATAGGTTGCGTCTTCAAGTGCGCGCGCCGCCGCAAGTTGGTTATTGGCTGCCAGAGTTTGAGCGGCTTCCAATGCTTCTTCTGCTTGCTCGATATCTCTTTCTCGGCCATCGTAAAAATTTTGCTGCTCGCGCGCTAATGTTATTTCTGCGTCTTCCAAAGCGCGTGATGCTGAAAGTAGGCTGTTGGCCGCCCGCTCTCTTGCCGATTCTAATGTATTTTCCGCGGTTTCCAGTTCAGTTTCTTGGCCTTCGTTAAAATTTTGCCGTGCCTGAGCTAAATTTGTCGCGGCATCTTCTACCGCACGTGACGCTGTACGGCTGCTATCTTCCGCGGCTCTTTGTGCCGCGTCAAGTGCAGTGCGGGCTTGTTCTACGCCATTTAATGCCGCAGTTATGCTTTGTTGGTCTGGCGGATCTGTAGCCATTGCAAGTTGTAGCGTTAGATATGCATTGTTGAGAGTAGTTTGCGCGGTATCTGTGTTGTTTCGGTTCCGCTGCCGCGTGGCGTTATAGTCCTCTCTTGCACGGTGGTAGTTGCGCTCGGCGGTGTCTACTGCCGTGCGGCCTGTTGAGGTGTTGGAGCGTATTTCGTTCAAATTTGCCTGCGCTTCGGCTATGTCTGCTTCACCTTGCTCTCTGGCCGAATTATAATCGTCCAATGCTCTTTGGTGGCTGCGGATAGCATTTTGCAATGCCGTATTATCCACCTCGTTTGTGGGAGCGGATATAAGCTCAAACAATTCCCTTTCAGCTGCCTCTACATTGGCTCGTCCCTGTTCGGTTGCGCTTTGGTAGTCATCAAACGCGCGCTGTAGGTTGCGGGCAGAAGTTGAACCGTTTTGCAAAAGCAACGCGTCCAAAGCCGCTCTTGCAGTAGCGATATCATCTTGACCTTGGCGTACTGTGGTATTATAGTCTTCGCGGGCACGGTCTAGGGCGCGTTCGGCATTTGCAATCGCGCTTGCGTCCATGTCTTCGTTTTGCCGTAAGTTTTCTAAGTCTTCGTTTTGCCGTAAGTTTTCTAACTCGAGGCGCATCATGTCTAAAGCCGCAACTTCGCGGATATACATCTCTTCAAGTTCTGCCATTGGAAAAGTGGCGATTGCATCCCCGATTTGTATCGCTTGGCCGACACCCGCAAGCATTTCTGTAATTGTCAACCCTTCCGGGGCAGTTATGTCGATAATATCCGTGGCTAAAACTGTTGCCGTACCTGTAATAGTGTCCACTATCATACTTCTGCCCGGTGTGGCAACGCTTACTCTTGCCATGGTTACGCCGCTTGTTCCTCGCACAATTAATGTGAAAACAAGCATTAACGCCAAAAATTTAACAATATTGCCTGCGGCCCGGCGTTGGGTTTGGTTTTCCATTTGTTCACTCCTTAATTCCGGCAGACTGTATGCCAAGTTCCAAATATTTTTGACCAAAAAAGAATAACAAAGCAGCAGGCAGCAGCATAAACATGGAAGCCACCATTGCAAACCCCAGTTCTTCTGCAACAATTTGCGGTAAGAATAATGAAAGCGGCCAATTGGACGGGTCATTTAAAAATGTCATAGGCTGTTCTATCGCACCCCATACTTCTAAAAAGCCAAGCACAAGAGCCGCAAGAATGCCGGGCACCCCAAGAGGAAGGCCTATTTGGAAAAATGTCCTAAACGGACCTGCGCCGTCTATAGCCGCCGCTTCCATTAACGCGTTTGGCACTGCGTCAAACCCCCGCATCATAATGAACACAGGAAAAGCAGAAAACGCAAACGGCAGAATTACCGCCCAAATACTGTCCATTAGCCCAAGCCTGTCGATTACCAAAAAATTTGGTACCATTGTTACCTGAAAAGGGAGCAGCATTAGGGCGATATATAACGTAGCCAGTATTTTGCGCCCTCTAAAGCGGAAGCGGCTTAGCGCCCATGCCGCAGGCGCGCCAATAACAAGCTGACCTACAACAGATGGGATTACAAGCCTAAATGTGTTCCAAAACATTACAAAAAACTGCGGTGTATCCAGTAACAAAGCCACCAATGGCTGCAGAGTTGGCCATGTAGGCAGCAGTGGCCAATTCGAATATCCGTCTGCGCCTGTAAGGGCAGGCCCTAATGTTCCCTGCAGTTCTTCAAGGGACATTAGGCTGCCCATTATCATAAACCAAAGCACCCACCATACAAGGAAAGCCATAGCGACCAGAGGTATGAATTTAATCACTTTCATCTAAAAATCTCCGCATCAGTAAAATTATTATCAGCAAAACCGCCGCAAGCATTGTGGCCGCCGCACTTAGCCTGCTTATGTCCAAGTTTTGGAACCAGTTGTTAAACAAATGCTGCAACAAGTACATAGAATCGTGAGGATATGCTCCCGAGACCAAATAAGCTTCTCTAAAAACTCGAAAACTGTAAAGCAAAGAAATTATTGACACCAAGCCTAACGTGGGCAGCAAACAAGGTAGCGTTACATATCGAAAGGACTGCATTGCACTTGCACCATCTACGCGGGCTGCCTCGTACAGGTTTTCGGAAATACCGTCTAACCCCGCCAGCCACAAAATCATGTTATAGCCGCTGTTTTTCCATAGATATGTGAACACCAGCACCCAAAAGGCAGCTTCTGAATTCATAAACTCTATGGGTGTGAGGCCTATTCTTACTAAAAGCCCGTTTGCAATCCCGCCATAGTTAAACACCGCCTGCCACAGCAGGACAATGCTTGCCACAGGCACCGCCATGGGCAGTAAAAACGTAGTTTTGAGTATTCGCCCATGAGGCTTTACGGAGCGGAGCAGTAATGCCGTACCAAGGCTAACAACAAGCAAAAGCGGTATGCATATTGCTACAAACTTTGCGGTATTTGCCGCCGCTAGCCTAAAGGCCGCATTATTGAACACCGATATATAGCTCTCCAGCCCAATAAAGTTTACACCCCGAACATCGTAAAAACTGCGGCGGACTGTGTCTATAAACGGAATCAGGAAAAATATCGAGATTCCAATAAGGCTTGGTGCAAGGAAAACCGCCTTACCCGCGTTCCGCAAGGTAGTTTCTGATATTTTGCTCAATCTCCCTCACTGCTCCCTCTAAGTCAATTGCACCGGAGCAAAGCCGCTCTACTGTTTCAAAAATTATCTCGTACAATGCTCTTTCCACCGCGGCGGGGGTAGTTAGGCGAGAAATAAGCGCGTCTATATCCAAATCAATTGTAGGCATATCATGCTCCAGCTGCATCTGGTTAATCTGATCTATTTGCGCCGCAACCCCGGCGCGTGTTATCGGCAGCCCTTCTCCATGGTTAAGCTGCTGTACTTCAATGGATAGCATCATGTTTACCAGCTGTTTTGCAAACCTTGCGTTTTCCGAATCCGCGGACACCCCAGCTATTGTAGAAGGCTGCCACACCCCGGATACAAGTCCCGGGAAAGGTACAACTTCCGTATCTTCATTGCCGCGTCCCGCTACCATTTGCAATACCATCAAATGCTCGATTGGGAAAACCGCCATATTGGAAGATTGCATCATATAGCGCATTAGGGAACCGGTTATCATCGAACCTCTTCCGCCAGTGCTGCCTACCATTACCACGCCCATCATACCGTCCATATCCGGCGGTGTTCCAAGTTCAAATTTGTCGCTTAAAGCCTGTACTGCCATTAGATGCTGCCTTAGCGCACTAGAATCCAGCTGGTTATCAACGATAATTGCAGGCAAGTTTGCGCGCCACATAATATAAGCCAACTCTTGCAGTGTGTCGAAATGCAGTTCCGGACGCTCTTCTTCCGGCAATCCGCCAAATATCCTGTCATCCATTTGTGGGGGTGGGCTACCTGCCAAAGTTCTTGTCACAAGGTTCTCGAGGGTTTGAATTTGGTCGATGTTTACCCCTGCCATCGCGGGTATTAGCTGCTGCATAGGCAGTGCATAAATTTCGCCGCCGGGCAAAGTATAAGACGCAAGCAGGTTTGGATAGATATCGCTCACGTTAATGTAGCCGGATAAATCCAAAAGCATTCCTCTACCGATATAGTTTTCCACAGCCATGCCGTCCAAAATTAGAACATCCGGGCCCCGGCCGCTTAGTAGTTGTGTGTTTAGTGTCCTTATGGCGTCGGAAGCGGAAACGCCGCCGCCTGCACTTAACGCAATCTCATATGTTATATACGAATCCGGATAAATCCTACGAAGCTCGGTTATTGCGGCACGTACGAGATCGTTGTTTTCCAAAGACCATACTGTAATGGTTCTTTCGGCGTTTATGGTTGCGTTCGCATCCCAATAAATCCGATACAGACGATTGTACATGTGGTTTACCATCACGCTCATAATAATACTGCCGTCGGGTAGCGGTATTATACTGGCCGGTGCAATGTTTGGCGCACCAAAGGAAAAAGCTGTACCGTCCAATTTAGTGGTTATTTCGCTATCAACAATATGTAGCATATTGTCTTCATGCATAACAAGTAATTCGCCAGCAGCGTTTACTGCTAAAACGCTGTTTATGCTAAAACCTCTCATTAGCATACCCGCATTACCTACGCCAAGGTTAATTTCGGACCCACTAATACTTGCGCCATCTGCTAAGGCAAACCGCCGGATAGTTGTGTCCGCACCAAAGTTTTCTAATAAGTAGAAGTAGTTGCCACTTGCTGCCGCCCCTGCCGCAGTGCCTTGAATTGGCAACTCGGCTATTTGGGCCCCGGTAGAAAGATCATGCAAAGTAGTCCCTTGTGAAAACCCACTGCCCATAACAAAATGGCGGGCTTCCTGCTCCTCTTCGCCGTCTTCGTCGGTGTCTTCATCTTCTTGCTCATCGTTCCATCTTGTATGGTTGCCCATGTCCATAGATGTATGGCTAATCAGTAACCTGTCTTCCCCCAATACTTCCAAAAACTGAACCATTACATGCATACCGTCGGCTAGTGGGTTATCTATTTGCGCAACCGGGAAACGTTCCCTGCTGCCGTCCTCGGATATTGCCCACAAACCTTCGTCTTGTATAAAAGCAAGCAGCCTGCCGTCGGGCAAAAGGGCGCCTGCTGTTGCAGACAACGGGTCTCCCATGCTTCCGGGGCCAGGAGACTCTGTCCATGTTTCGCCGCCGTCGGTGCTGGTATGCTTTGTACGCAAGTCTTGACTATAGACTATCAAGCTTCCGTCATATGCTAAAAAGCTCATGAACGGTCCCTCGATTGGTGGGGTTATGTCTTGCTCTACATAGCGGCCCACTCTTTCGGTGGCCGTGTTGTCGTTTCTGCTGCATGCGCCTACAAGCAGCAGTGTTGCCATCAGTAAGCAAATTACGATAAATCGATTCATTTTTATTCCTCCAAGTTTTTTTATAAGTCATGTGACTATGCATGGATTATAAAAAAAATAATTGGACAAAATCAGCGTCAAACTGTAACAAAATTGGTACAAATGTTGAATGTGGGATTTTGCGTGATATACTGTATCGTGCGTGGAAAGGAAATTAACCTTCCCATGTGGTTTGCAGTATATTGCCACAAGGAGGCGACCAAAAGTGCCCAAGCAAATTTATATAGCCGAAGACGAAAAAAATATCCGTCACTTAGTCCAATCTTTTTTACAAAAAGAAGGCTACCAAGTAACCGCCTTCGAAACAGGTGACAAACTATACGAAGTTTTTCAAACAAAGCCTTGCGATCTCATAATTTTAGATATAATGATGCCCGGCAACAGCGGCCTTACAATATGCGCAAAGCTGCGTGCAATTTCCAAAGTTCCGATAATAATGCTAACCGCACGTGATACAGAGGAAGACTATATCTCAGGCATATCCCTGGGCAGTGACGATTACTTTACAAAACCGTTTAGCCCCATGCAACTGATAATGCGTGTAAAAGCAATATTCCGCAGAATAGATATGGATACGGAGCAAGCCCGTGAGACACTAAGTTTTGCAGACGTAACTGTTAACCAAAACAAGCTAATCGCTTTTTGCAACAACAAAGAACTAAATCTTACGAGTACCGAATTTAGCCTTTTGGCCTACATGCTGGAGCACCACGACAGAGCTGTATCACGTGAAGAATTGCTAAACAAAATATGGGGCTACGATAATGCTGTAGAGACCCGCGCCACCGACGCAACAGTAAAACGCCTGCGCCGAAAATTATCGGGCGCAGGCAGCAGTGTTATTATAGATACGGTATGGGGCTATGGTTTTAGAATTTCGAAAGCAGGTGTATCATGAATAGTTTTACAAAAAAATTAGTACTTCATTACACCGGTATAATTTTCATATGCTTTTTGTTTGTGTATGTACTCTTTAATATCACTGTAAGGGCATACATTCGCGCGGAAGCCGAACGGGAAATTGCAGTTGGAATAAACGATATTATGCGGCAGTCCACAACTACTACTGTTAGAGCATTTCCAAATGATATAAATATGGCTGCTGGATGGCGTTTTGCGCCTGTAGAAGTTGTACAATTTGGAGTTCCGGGGTTGGAACTTCGCACTTTTGATTTGATTAGCGAATCTCCCATCCCGCAGCCTGTTTATGGTCAGGTTTATATGACAGTATCTGCTCCGCGGCGTTCAATTTTAAATACAGAAGTAATAATCATCGGCCATCAACAGGAAATATTAAGCCCCAATTTCACCGACGAACACAATTCAAATTATTATATTGCCACGCCGGGTGGTAGAATATTAATGCCACATTTGCCCGAAGTGGACAATACCCGCCAAGAGGAAGTTCAATTTCTGACAGATTTTTACTTGGCTCATTACGCGCGTTTTACCGAAAGCGATATGGTAAGAGTTACAAGCGCCGGGGTTGGAACTTTTTATGTACGGGCCGCCCCAGGCCCAGTCCAGCCCGATGCAATGTCTGTTTTGCTCTACTCCGACGTTAGCTCTGCGATGGCTTTCATGCACAGTATGAACCAAAGGCTGGCAATACTGCTGTTGCTTTCCGGCATTGCAAGCCTGATTACAGCTTTAATAATGTCTAACCGCTTTAAGCGAACCATTGACAGGCTCTGTAACTACGCGGAAACAATCGGACATGGCCATTTTCATGCAGATCCGGGCGTTTTTAAAGATTCCGAGTTTGACCAGCTTTCTAAAAGTATGAATAATATGTCCAATATGCTGCAGCTCTACGAAAATAACCAGAAACAATTTTTCGAGAATGCTTCCCATGAGCTGCGGACCCCGCTTATGTCCATAAAAGGCTATGCCGAGGGCATTTTGCAAAGTGTTTTTGATAAAGACGAAGCAACCCAAATTATTTTGCACGAAGGGCAAAAAATGACAGAGCTGGTAAGCGGGTTATTGTACATGTCAAGGCTTGATAGCAACGAGGCACCTAAGACCGTGTCTGCCGTAGATGTAAAAAACCTGTTGTACGATTGTCTCGAAAGTGTAAAACCCATAGCCAATAGACTCGAAAAGCAGCTCACACTACACGTCCCGCCGGATGCCACTATAATACAAACAGACGAAGAACGGCTGGAGAGGGTAGTCATTAATATATTGTCAAATGCCCTTCGCCATGCAAAAAATGAGGTGCAAGTTAGTTGCCGAGTAACGGATAAAGTTGAAATAGTAATTAGAGATGACGGCAATGGAATTGACGAGAACGACTTACCTAACTTGTTTAAGCGGTTTTACAAAGGTAAAAACGGTAATATTGGTTTAGGTCTTGCTATTTGCCAAGATATTGTCAAAAGTTTGGGCGGCAGTATAGCTGCGGAAAACTTGCCCGAGGCTGGGGCAATGTTTACTATTGTTATTTAGGGTGTGTTCGAAAATTCGGCACAAGCGAATTATCGAACACATCCTAAATCTTTAAAACTCTCCACTCAAATATTTTTCTATATCTTCTGTCGGTATTCCGCAACGTACAGCAACTTCTTCAACAGACATGCCACCGGATATGAATCGTTGGATAACGTGCAGAAATTTTTCTCCAATTTCGAGAATATGCCCATCCAAATCATAAATATGGAGAACTCTTTGACCCCAAGGCTACTCGGTTACTCCACCTTTAACAAACTCAATATTTGTATGGCTCTTAACTTTTGTAATAAACGCGTCAAAATCTTCTGCTTCGAAAACTAATTCCATGTTGTGAGGGCGTGAAGCAACACTTTCTTTGGGCACTCCAATAATCTCATACAAATTTTGCTGTAACGCAATACCGCCCTTAAAGCCAACATTGACGCCCCAATCGGTTTCAATTTCCAGCCCAATCAAGTCTCGGTAGAATTTTTTTGATGCATTGATATCCTTCACAGACAAACATAAAGCTTCATATTTCATTCATTTCATCTCCTGTTCATTTTTATAGCGGGTTGTTAGTGAACAATTAATTATTAAACTTTATCTTAAGTAAAATTTTCACCGATTCTAATTGTTCACAGCTGTTTATATCTATATCTATGCTCCGCCCCTCTGCGTAAGGAGTAGCAGTTTGTATTGCCGCTTTAATTTCATCCGGCAAATTGCTAGCGGCCACGCAAGCAACTGCCTTTTCACCTAAAACGATCCGCACCCTGAAACAACCATTCTGAGGTATAAAGAACAGCAAGTTTCGTTTTTTACTTATCAGCTTATACGCCCAGCCGGAAGTCTTGCCATAATGCTTCCATTCTCCCGTTATATTTGGGAATTCTGCTTTGACATAACTTTGCAATTCGTCCCATATTGAATTTGTATTCTCAAGAACAGCGGATACCATATCATCGTTCGGTATAATAGATTTATCATCGAATACGCTCACTGCCATAAAATCACTCTCTTTCAAATCTTTTAAACATGTTACCACATATAATATGACAACGGTATGTCATGTAACAAGGTCAAACTTTCTACCCTGTGAACAACTATGGGTTGTGCTGTGAAGGGTAGAAATAATGTTTATTTTGCTGTTTTACAAATCTCATCAAGCATTTTTTCACTCATAACAGCTTGCAACACTTGCATTGCTTCGTCGAAGTCGTTTTGATATATCTTGGCATCATTGTTGGCCAGCTTACTGTTTTTCATTACATTAAACCCAAGCCGATGATACAGTCGTATCGCCGCATGACTCCATGTTTGTGTGTGCAACCAGACAGCCATATCGGGCGAAAGTTCCTGAAAATTAACCAGAGCTTGCTGCACTATTGCTTGTCCAATGCCAAGTCCTTGGTATTCTGGACAAACGGCTACCCAATGGAGCGATGGTTGATGCCCAAGTTCTGCACTGTCTGCAAACCATGAACTTGTTGTTGCAATGGGCAATCCATCTTTATTACACACAAATATGCAACGTTTTTGCAGATGTTTCATATGCGGGATGTATGATTTTTCAAAATAATCCTTCGCTTCTGTTGCAGAATCAAACTCTAAAACAGAGGCTTCAATTCGTGCCCAATGCTCCTCGTCCCCCGCTGTGAAAAAACGAAACGAAAAGCCATCGGGTAAAACAGGAGCTTTAATGTTTTTGAGTTTATCCCAATCAATTTTCATTATGATATTTTTGTAACTTATGCTTTTGTCCAACATAGTAAACACCACCTAAATATTTTCGCACGTACCACATTATGGTGGTACATAAGTGCGCACAATTGCAAATGCCGCTTCCAAGCCTAAGATTAGCACGCAAATAATTTATGGATACAACAAAGATTTACCATCAGCTTGTCGTGAATCCTGTATATCATCAACAAAAACCGTATCGCCCACAACTTGATAAACGATAAGATACCTTTCACATGATACCATATATCGATATTTTCCGCTCCTTAAATAAGGTCTGTTAAAAACAGGATTGCGAAACGGCATGCACTCCAAGGAATGCATATCTGCCACAAGGTTATCCAAAAGCCGTTCGGCGGCTGATTCACTAACCCTTGCCAAAAATTCAAAGTGGTCAAACATTCTGTCATTTACAGCGGTGTCGATTATGACCGTGTATACCTTATCTACATTATCCATTTTTGCTTGTTCCTTGATTAATGGCTTGGCGCATATTTCTTTGGAACTCATCAATAGAATAGCCTTGCGTGCCCATGAGCCTTGCCGTTTCAGCAGCTATAAGGCGTTCTGCTGTAGCCAAGTTTTGCTCACGGCGGCCATATGTTTCTATATCCATGAGTACCATATCGCCCTCGCCATTAAGGGTAAGGAACACCGGAACTTTGTTTGTACGGCATATTTCCGCAACATTATTGTAATTTTTCCGCAACTCGCTTGATGGCTTGATGACTGGTTGCATATGTTCAACTCCTTCAAAATTCAAATATACCCTTATCATACCCCATATGAGTTACAAAAACAACACCCAAATTATCCCCTTGAAATGCCCATTAGGCAATGATTCATTCAGCAAGTCCAGCTTGTTATTTCCATCCTTCACAGCACAACCCATATAGCATGTTCGCGTGCATTATGCATCTAAAATTGAAAAGGGCGTTTGGAATCGTGTGATTGCCTCCATATCACCGTCCAAACGCCACTTTTATTCGCTTTCGATTAATACTTTACCGGTATTGCAATCTACCAAGATGATATCCTCTCCTATTTTGGTAATCTTGCTCCATGGGATGCGATATTCCTGGTCGCGGCCAAATACGCCAAGTACGCGTCCGGGCCCTGGGACTATTATTGCGGTTATTATACCTTCTGATGTACATAGTTCGAGGTCGCTTACAAAACCGTATCGTGCGCCGTCGCTTAGGTTTATTACTTCTTTCTGGCGTAGGTCGTACATTCGCGCCATGTTACCTCCTAAAAGCGGCTACACACTTTCCTACAGAGAAACGCAACGGGGATCTATTCCCTGTGTAGCGGCATTAAGTAGGGGCGAATATTTTTCGCCCGGCCTTAGCATATTCGTAGTGCTGCAGCGGACGAATAAGTATTTGCCCCTACAATTATATGGAATATTATTGCACTTGAACCGCAATTTAAACTAGAAAAACCTACCTACAATCCAGTAATCAAGCAAAATTAACGCCGCAAGCCCCCACAGGTAGAACGAAAAATATCTTAAACTGCACCTTTTGATAAGCTCCAACAACAAGCGGATGGACAAATACCCCACCACTACTGACGCAATAAAGCCAACCAACATTGCCGTAGCGCCGATATTTGCCGCGTCGGCAAAGGTCTCGTAGTAGCTGCTGCCGCTAAGCGACGCCACTAGGTCCAGCAAACCTGCCCCAGCAATGGCAATAATCGCAAGCATAAACGAAAACTTGGCTGCCGCCGCGCGGTTAATGCCCCGCGACAACGCACCCATTATCGTCGTCCCCGAACGAGTAATACCCGGTGGCAATGCCAATGCTTGAAAAAGCCCCACTATAAGCGCGTCTGTGTAAGTAATTTCCCGTTCTTCCTTTGGGGTATAGGTAATTTTGTCCGCAACCAATAGAAAGAAGCCTGACACCGTAAACGCACAAGCAAGCCACAGCCCGGAACGGAAATTATTCTCCAATATGCCGCCCATATACATTATCAGCCCTATAACTACAGCCGGTAGCGATCCCACTACCAATAGCCAAGTCATTTTACCAAACGGGTTTTTTAAAATTTCCCAGATATCTTTCCAAAATACCATTACAATCGCCACCAGCGACCCTACGTGTAGGAAAATATCCAGTGTTACCATAGGCTCTTCGATACCAAAAACCCGCTGCAACACTATCAAGTGACCCGACGAGCTAATTGGCAGAAATTCTGCCACGCCTTGCACTATGCCCAGTATAAGGGCTTGCCATACTTCCATTGCTATCTACCTCTGCTTCTTTAGATTTATCCCTAGTATACCACCTAGGCCACCACCTAGTATACCTATAATTATAGTCATAAAAGTGCGTCCATCTACGGAAAATGTTGGTAATGCCACAATCATGATTATTGCCATGATAAGTACATATACAAACCCCGCTCCCATTCCCCACAGCCAGCCGCGGTTTGGGGCGTTTTTTGCTGCATCAAAGCCAGCTACCATTACCGATAACAAGGTTGTGACAGCTACCACCATGGGCAGGGTTCGCTCGCTCATGTCTGTGTAGGTTAGAAGCATTGCGTATGCCAAAAATGCGATACAGGTTATCGCGTATGCCATTAGTACACCTGTTGCCATGTGTTTGAATTGGGTTTTGTGAATGTCCGGTTGCATGGGTTGTGCCTCCCTTTTTTGGTTTGTTTGTGGGAAGCTGTAGTTCCCATATATCACTATATGGGGGTTGAGTGGGGGTTATGACTTGGGTTTGGGGTGGCGGCTGGGTGGAAAAGGAAGATATATAGTACGGTTCTTGTTGCATTGCGGTTTTTGGTCGCACTTCGTAGATTTGTTTTGAAGCGTTGCTCTACGAAATAATTCAACTGGTGACTGTGAGTCACCAGTTGAGTTATTTTCTTTATGCTATTCGGAAATTGCTCTGTACGAAACGCGCGTGCAAGCGCGCTTTGTTCTAAAGAAACAGTAATGAATTATGAAAAGTGGTGCTCGATTAGTTGACAAAAATTGACGCTTTTTGAGATTTTTGTTGTTTTATTTCGCAATATATGTTGTAATTAATTATATTATCCATTTTGTATTAGTCGAGGTGAGTAGATGAAAGGGAAAATATCTTATCTAACCTGCGTTGTTTCAGTTATTTTAGCATTGGTGTTTGCTGCCGGTGCCAGTTATGCAATTTTCACACTAAATGCCGAAAGGTCTGAACAGCGTTATCAGATTTATTCATTGCTCTATAATTTTGATGCAGTTCAAGCTTTTGCCGCGGAAAGCGATGAGGGCGTTATACAACTGAGCATTACCGCTCCGCAGACAAATTATAATCTGGCAGAGGCTATGATGGTCTTACAAGCCCAGCATGAAAGTTTTACGAGCCATGTTAATTTTTTGATTACTATGTTTGTGCTGGCGTTTACAATTTTTTCAATTGCCATGCCTATTATGAACTATGTGTTTGTACAGAAAGATGTTGTTGAGTCGGTACTGGGTAAGCAGGCAATTTTGGAGACTAGCCTTGGGCAGATATCAGAAAGCCAAGCCCGGTTGGATGAGTTAGAAAAGTTACTTACTGGTAAAATAGAACTTAGTCTTGAGCGGATATCAAAAAGCCAGGATGAATTGGATGACTTGAAAAAGCTGGTTGCGGAGAATAAAGAAAGATTAGAAAAGGCGATAGAACAATGGAAACAAATAACAGAAGTAGGTCTTAAACCATCCAACCAAGGGCGCATTAGACCAATTAGCGCGGACACTGCGGACAAAGCTCATGCGCATCATTTGCAGTCTATAAGAGAGCATAATCGAAAAAACCACATAGCCGCTCTTGCCGAAGCACAAAAGGCGGTAGAACTAGAGCCGGATAATGCAAGCTATCGTGATAGTTTGGGTACTACTTTGCACGTGCTGGAACGTTACGACGAAGCCCTTGTCGAAACGCAAAAAGCAGTTGACTTGGAGCCGGATAATGCAGAATATCGTAATAGCTTAGGTATTACTTTACATGAAATGAAACATTACAAAGAGGCTCTTGTTGAAAAACAAGAGGCAGTAGACTTAGAGCCTGATAATGCAAGACATCACGATAGTTTAGGTCTTACTTTGTATAAATTGAAGCGTTACGAAGACGCTCTTACCGAAACACGAAAAGCAGTAGAACTAGAGCCGGATAATGCAAGGTATCATAATGGTTTAGGCATTACTCTGCATGCATTAAAACGCTACGATGAAGCCCTTGCCGAAAAGCAGACAGCAGTTAAACTCGAACCCGATAATACAAGCTATCAAGATAGTTTAAATATCACTTTGCAAAAAATAGCTTCCCTGAGTAATAGCAATTAATTGACTATATCCCTTTACGTACGTTATTGCGTATTGTAGGTGCGAATAGTATCAGGCCGCTTGAAAATATTGATATGCTGGCCAGCGCGGGCGATTAATAATCGCCCCTACGATAATCGTTTTAAATATGCATAAGCTAGACGTGTAAGGGATAATTCCGAAATTTTATATTATGGACAAAGTTACGCAAGCCTTATCTCGTACAAGAACATTGCGAGTAAGGTTTGCGTTTATTTTTCCACAAATTCTGATAATGAAACATATCCTCACAAGGCGCACTATCCGCACAATCCACACCAAAAAAAACATTGCCAACACCCAACTTTCATGTTACGGTAATACTCGTACAACACCACAACAAAAAATCAAAAAAACGAGGTGCGTTACATGCAAACTTTCATGGGTAAGGATTTTCTTCTAAGCAACGAAACAGCACGGGTACTATACCATCAACACGCGGCAAAAATGCCGATAATCGACTACCACTGCCACATTAACCCGCAGGAAATCATGGAAAACCGCAAGTTCGAAAACATCACTCAAGCTTGGCTGGGCGGCGACCATTACAAATGGCGGCTTATGCGTACAATGGGTGTACCCGAGGAGTTTGTAACAGGCAACGCACCCGATAGGGAAAAGTTTCAAAAATTTTGCGAAGCAATGCCGTATTGCGTTGGCAGCCCTGTTTATCACTGGTGCCACCTCGAGCTGCAGCGGTATTTCGATTGTGATCTGGTGCTAAACAGCGAAAATGCTCAAGCCATATGGGATATCACAAGTGCTATGTTTAAGCAAGACAGCCATTCTGTACGCGGGCTAATTGCGTCTTCGCGGGTAGAGGCAATTGGCACGACAGACGATCCCGCGGATACACTGGAACATCATAAAGCCCTGCGGGACGACCCCACCAACACCGTTACGGTAGTACCCACTATGCGGCCAGATAAGGCAATGAACATCGACAAGCCCGGTTTTGTGGAATACATAGCAAAATTGGCCGACGTATGCGGAACAAAAATCGGCAATGTTGCGGAGCTAAAGGCCGCGCTGCTTGGACGTATTATATTCTTCAACGAAATGGGCTGCCGCGCTTCCGACCATGGGTTGGATTATGTAACATACCGTTTAGCAGACACCGATACAATCGAAAATATATTCAAAAAAGGCCTCTCCGGCACGGAAGTTACCGTGGAAGAAGCCGAGATATTTAAAACCGATATGATGCTATTTTTCGGTTGTGAGTTTGCCAAACTTGGTTGGGTTATGCAGTTGCACTACGGTGCGCAGCGTAACTGCAACGGTGCAATGTTTGCCCGCCTTGGCCCGGACACAGGTTTTGATGCCATTAGCGTGCGCAATAACGGCGAAGCAATTGTAGGCTTTTTGAGCGCGCTGGTTACCGAAGGTTGCCTGCCCAAGACCATTTTGTATTCGCTAAACCCTGCAGACAATGCCATGCTTGGGTCAATTATCGGATGTTTCCAAGGCGATGGCGTGGGTAAGATGCAGCACGGCTCTGCGTGGTGGTTTAATGATACAAAGCGCGGTATGGAAGAGCAAATGCTTACACTCGCAAGCCTTGGCTCACTTGGGTCGTTTGTAGGCATGCTAACGGATTCGCGCTCGTTTTTGTCGTATCCACGGCACGAGTATTTCCGCAGGATATTGTGTAATCTTGTTGGTGAGTTAGTAGAAAACGGTGAGTATCCGCGAGATATGGCGTTTTTAGGGGAATTGGTGGAAGATATTTCTTATAGAAATACCATGCGTTATTTCAATTTTGGGGAATAGTGCCAATTTGGTGGTAACGTGATAAAAACCGTCATTCCGGGGGCAAGCCCGAAGTAGAGTTGTAACGAAATGAAAGATGGCGAGCAAAAATGTTTCGGAATTAGGGAGCATTTTCGCTCGCCAATTTCAATTTCGCTACAGCTCTAGTGACGGTTTTTGTATTTGCTTAACTTGGGTGTGTTCGATAATTCCATTGCACCGCCTTTTGGGTAAATTTTGTGCTATGCGTTGTCGCAAAAAACCTTACGTACCTCTGGTACGCGCGGCTTTTGCTTCTAGCCTAGCACAAAATTTACGCGAAAATTCGGCACAAGCGAATTATCGAACACACCCTTAATGACATTGGGTAGATTGCCGCCGCTAGATTACATACATCAATACCACGGCAGCGTCCCCCACAGCGGCAACCCAGGGAATTCCTCAAACATGCGTGACCGCGTAATGGGGTATTCGTAATCCATATACTCGGGCGCGACAGGCTCCCCTGACAGCATATGCGTTACATCGTTATGCACAACACGCAATCTGTCAATATCTTGCGAGCGGAAGCTTTCTGCATAGCCTGCGTCTATACGGCGCAGGGCCTCGGTTACAGGTATTACTGTAAAATCCTGTCGGCCTTGCCGCGTGGGGTCGTGCTGGCGTACCCATATCGGCGTGTAGGACGCGCCCACCAATTGCGCCGGGCCATCGTCTAAGCGTTCAAAGTCCAGATAAAAAACCGCGCTGGCTTCTCTCGGTTGTGTGCGTTGTGCGGACACAAAATTGGCCATACTATGCGCAATAAAACCGCGGCGCACATCACCGTTTTCGTCCGTGATATATACAAATTCCGCCGGAAGCAGCGTATGTGGGTGGTGATTCATTACTATATCCGCGCCTTCTTCCAACATAAAATGGAACGTACGCATCCAGTTTACCCAACGGGAGTCGCGTTGGTCAAAAAAGTCCCAGCGATGTCCCGCGCCACGGCGACGCATAGTGCCGTAGTATTCGATGCCTATGTGCGGCAGCATTATTATAAAATCAGGTTCCAGCGCACGGGCGCGGGCAATAGAATCGCGGATTAGGTCGTAGTCGATTGTTGCTTGTTCTACCAAGTCGTGATAGACGATTTTTACCATGTACATGTGATTATACATATGCGATTCCAACGAATTTACATGCATAGTCATACTAATAAGCGCGAATGTGAAGCCGTTTACTTCCACGATAGTGGGTGTGTAACGGCATTCGTATGTAAGAAAAGTGCCTGTATGACCCAGCCCCACATCGTCCAATATCTCAATTGTGGAGCGTACCCCGGCCGCAAAAGCATCGAAACTGTGGTTATTGCCGGTAGTAACATAATCAAACCCAGCGTAAAGCAATGCTTCCGCCAATGTACGAGGCGAACGAAACAGCGGCCAGCCTGCGTACCTAAACTCGTGCGGGTGAACAAGAGTGGTCTCGAGGTTGCCAATGGTAAAATCCGCGGAGCGCAAGTACGGAGCTATGTACCTAAACGCGTAGTGGAAATCATATTCGCCGGGAGCGATACGTGCGGCGTTTAGCTGTTCGATGTGGCACATTATATCGCCTACAAAAGCCAGGCGGGCTGTGTGCAAAACCGGCTCAGGGGGTGGCTCGGGTTCGGGCTCAGGCTCGTACACCGGCTCGGGTACGGGTTCGGGCAACTGTGGCTCTTCCTGCACGGCGGCCAGCACGGGATGGGCTTCCGAATCTGCTTCGAACAGTAGAAAAATACCTACGGTTATTAGTGTGATGCTAACCACTATGGCCGATATTGATATTGCTATCTTTTTGCGCGACATTTTATCCTCCAAGATGCTTTGCCTTATAGATGTATTGTATACTATTCTCACAAGCATGTCGAATGCAATACGAACCCCAACATTTCCGCTTGAATTTTTCCCTGCATATGCTATACTTTGTATGTAAAATTTATGTGAGGTGTGTTAATGGCTAGATCAAGTGTAAGATCCGAGCTTCTTGGAGAAGCGTTTAGTTGGGGAAAAACCATTTTATTCGCAGTGGTTTTCGCGTTACTTATCAACCGTTTTGTTATTGTAAATGCTACTGTTCCATCAGCTTCCATGGAAAGTACTATTCAAACCAACGATAGAATTATTGCCTTTAGGCTTTCGTATTTGTTTTCTGACCCTAGTCTTTTTGATATCATTGTTTTCCCAAACCCCGACGACCCTACTACGCTTAATGTAAAGCGTGTGATTGGTATGCCGGGCGACACAGTTAATATTGTAGACGGTCGTGTTTTTATAAATGACGCAAGCGAGCCGCTGCGGTATGACTTTGTGCAAGGGTTGATTTTTGGCAACTTTGGGCCATACGAAGTACCGGACAGCCATTTTTTTGTGCTGGGGGACTATCGTAGTAATTCCATAGATTCGAGGCATTGGAGCAGCAGTAATTTTGTATATAGCGGAGATGTTTTGGGAAGGGTGGTCTTTAGATACTTCCCAAGGTTTGGTAATTTAACGAACTGAAAACAAATGTGAGTTTTAACATGCAATTTATCATATACGTGAAGGAGAATTTTAAATGGCTCAAGTAACAAAGGACATGCTTATCAAAGATGTTTTGCAGGTAGACAGGGAGTTTGCCGTAATTCTTATGAACCACGGTATGCGCTGTGTAGGTTGTCCCGGTGCCAGCAGCGAAACGCTGGAGCAGGCCGCAGCAGGCCACGGTATCGACCCGGACGAGCTTATGGAAGAAATGAATGTGTTTCTTAAGACTAAGGGCGCGGTTGTGGAGTAGGTTTTTACTTTTACAAAAAGGGATACATCCATATTGGATGTATCCCTTTTTCATACACTTTCACATTCTATTCATCCCTGTACCTAAACCACAGATAAATTCCAAGCCCCGGGATCAAATTTGCAAAACTCATAACCAGCGTCCATCCAAAAAGAGCTACACCATTGTCACCGCCGTTTTTCGTAAGCCTGTACGCTGTTCCGTATGAAAAAATTCCTTGCACTAAGACTATGATATACCATAAATAGATAATAATCATTTGTCAAGCAGTCCTTCTTGCTTTTTTAGATATTATCGTTTTCGTCAATAACATCCATGTCCTCTTCGTCGCTGTCATCATCGGTTATCTTTGCCATGCTAACAACGGTTACACCATCGTTCATATTTATTAGTTTAACGCCGGTTGCATATGGGCCTTGTACGGAAATATCCGCAACTCTTATGCGCAGTATTACTCCGTCAGAGTTGATTATTATCAACCCGTCGTTTTCGGTCACGGCTTCTATGCCCACTACCGGGCCGGTTTTGTCTGATGGTTTGTAGGTGGTTACACCAAGGCCGCCGCGGCTTTTTCCTCTAAAGCTCTCAAGCGGGGTGCATTTGCCATATCCGTTTTGGGTTACCAGCAATACTTGGCCGTCGGCCAGAGTCGCGCCTATTACTTCATCACCGGTTTTTAGCTTCATGCCGCGTGCTCCCATGGATGTTCGTCCGCTTTGGCGTACTTGCTTTTCGTTATAACGGATACCTTTGCCGTTGCGGCTTGCAATAAACAGCTCGCGCTCGCCGTCGGAGCGTAGTACGGATATTAGAGTATCGTCTTCCTTAAACGTTATGGCTATCAGTCCGTTTTTGTTGATTTTTTGGAACTGGGAAAGCTCGGTGCGTTTTACCAGGCCTTTGCTTGTTACCATTATCAAAAAGCCGTCCCAGCTTTCCTTTGTAACAGGTACCATACCCACCACGGACTCGCCGCCCGGCAGGTTAAGCAGGTTAACCAGAGGCATCCCCTTAGCGTGGCGGCCGGCTTCCGGTATTTCGAATGCGCGCAAACTATGCGCACGGCCTGTGCTTGTAAAGAACAGTATATGGTCGTGGGTATTTGCCACAAAAAGATCCTTCACCCAGTCTTCCTCACGGGTTTGCATTCCCATTACGCCTCTGCCGCCGCGGCCTTGGCTCCGATAGGTTTCCAGCGGGATACGCTTGATATAGCCCAAGTTTGATATTGTGATTACGCTTTGAGCATCGTCGATTAAGTCTTCCATGTTTATTTCGCCAGGGTCATGCAAGATTGCAGTACGACGGGTATCGCCAAATTTTTCTTTTACTAAGGTAAGCTCGTCTTTTAACACGGACAAGAGGTATGCCTCGTCGGATAGGATGCGGCGCAGTTCAGCTATTAGAACCTGCAGCTCGTCGTATTCGCCTTGTAAACGACCACGCTCGAGGCCTGTTAACGCGCGCAAGCGCATGTCTACTATGGCTTGAGCTTGCAAATCCGTAAATGCGAAACGTTCGATTAGCTTTGCTTTGGCTTCTGCCGTATCGCTACTGCTACGGATTAGTTTTATTATTTCGTCGATATGGTCAAGAGCTTTAAGCAGGCCTTCCAATATATGTGCGCGACGTTCTGCTTTTGCCAGATCGAATTGTGTACGACGGGTTATTACATCTTTCTGATGGTGGATGTAGTACTCTATTACTTCCGCAAGATTGAGAATGCGCGGCTCTTTATTTACAAGTGCCAGCATGATAATGCCGTAGCTTTCTTGCAATGGCGACATTTTGTATAATTGGTTAAGCACTACATTAGCGTTTGCGTCTTTACGCAACTCAATTATTATGCGAACACCGTTGCGGTTGGATTCGTCTCGTATATCGGTTATACCATCGACTTTTTTGTCTTTTACGAGTTCTGCCATTTTTTTGACCAAACTGGCCTTGTTTACTTGGTACGGGATTTCTGTCACGCGAATTTGCTCACGGTTAGTGGCACCAGACATTGGCTCAATCTCGGCTTTTGCACGCAAGACAACACGCCCACGCCCTGTGCGGTACGCTTCGTGTATGCTTGTCGTCCCCAAAATAGCACCGCCCGTGGGGTAATCCGGAGCTTTTACTATGCCAATTAGGTCGTTTATGTCGGTCTCGGTACCTTCTTGCATATGCGTGATACGATGCAGCACCGCCGCGATAACATCGGTAAGGTTGTGCGGCGGGATATTAGTACTCATACCCACCGCTATGCCGGAAGAACCGTTAACCAACAGGTTGGGAAAACGCGCCGGCAGAACAGACGGCTCGGTAAACTCTTCGTCATAGTTGGGCACAAAGTCCACAGTTTCTTTTTCTATATCAGAAAGAAGCTCCATCGACAGCCGCGAAAGCCTGGCTTCCGTATAACGCTCTGCCGCGGCACCATCGCCATCCATACTGCCGAAGTTGCCGTGGCCATCCACCAGCATATAGCGCATAGAGAAATCTTGCGCCATGCGCACCATCGCGTCGTAAATGGACGAGTTGCCGTGGGGATGGTACTTACCCATGGTATCGCCTGTTATGCGGGCGGATTTTTTGTATGCTTTGTTGGGCTCAAGATTCAATTCGCTCATGGCGTATAAGATACGCCTGTGAACGGGCTTGAGGCCGTCGCGAACGTCGGGTAGTGCTCGAGATACTATTACGCTCATAGAGTAGTCTAGATAGGAACTTTTCATTTCATCGGCAATGTCTATGCCTTTAATTCTCTGCTCTTGTTCGGTCATTTGTTTTAATCTCCTGTTCATGTTGCGATGGTCTTGTAGAAATTCAATTGGTTACTATGGGTAATCAGATTGAAGTAACAAATTATAGGAACAATGTCCAGACTAATTATACCAGAAATTTGTGGAATGTGATACGTTAAAGTTTAATGTATGCCATACAGCCATCGAATGAATATTTATGCATTAAATATTCATTCGATGTTTTTGTCAAATATAATAATTCTTGAAATTTCAAGCAAATTTTTCTATTTTGCTGTTGACAAATCAAAATATTCATGTATAATTATTCAAGGTTGGTCGAATTTACGAATATTTACTCAACACAGGAGGTGGCACCCTAATGCAGGGTATCATACAAAATATTTTTACAAGTGGCATTATACAAGGGGGCATCATTCGCTCTATAGAAAGGTCGCTCGAAGGCGGTCGCGGCATAATGCTGCTAGAGGGCATGTGGCTCACAATTCGCATATCTTTAGGCGCGGTTCTGCTTGGTCTTATAATCGGGAGTATAATCGTAACCCTAAAACTTTCCAAATTTAAAGTTTTGCGAGCAATCGCGTTCGTATATTTGGGAATTATTCGGGGTACGCCATCTGTAACTCAGCTGCTTATAGTTAACTTTACAATTTTTGCGGGGGTTAGAGGTGCAGGGATGTGGGTTGGTATCGTAGCACTAGGTATCAACAGTGGCGCGTACGTAGCCGAGATTATCCGCGCGGGCATTATGTCAATTGACAAGGGGCAGCGCGAGGCCGGATTGTCGCTAGGGTTTACACGGTTCCAAACAATGCGGTACATAATCTTGCCACAGGCAGTCAAAAATATTATACCCACATTTGTAAATGAGTTTATCGTACTTATAAAAGAAACTGCTATCGTTGGTTTTGTGGGTGTATCCGATGTTACCAGAGTTGCAACCCAAATTATGACCCGTACATTTGACGTTATGCCAATTTTTATATCGGGTGTGATGTATCTCGCACTTATCTCCGTTTTAACAATGCTCCTTAGCATTTTGGAGAAAAAACTGCGTGAGTCGGATAGAGACGGCCCAAAGAAAAAAGTCAAACGGCGTGTATTTCAAAAAGGGGGTGATCTCTCGTGATTAGCGTAAAGGATTTGCATGTTAGCTTTGACAAGCTGCATGTGCTGCGCGGAATAAGCGAGGAGATCCGTCAAGGCGAAAAAGTTGTTATTATCGGGCCATCGGGCTCTGGCAAGTCTACATTTTTGAGGTCGCTAAACATGTTGGAAACGCCGCAAAAAGGCGAAATAATATTCAACGGCCAAAACGTAATGGACAAAAAGACCGACATAAATAAAGTGCGGCAGAAAATGGGTATGGTTTTTCAACAGTTTCACCTGTTTCCGCATTTGACGGTTTTGGAGAATATCACCATTGCACCGCGCAAGATAAAGGGAATGTCGAGCGGCGCGGCAGATGAGCTGGCAATAAAATTGCTGATAAAAGTAGGGCTGGAAGAAAAGGCTGACGTGTACCCCGGCAAGTTGTCCGGCGGACAAAAGCAGCGCGTAGCAATTGCGCGAGCACTGGCCATGGAGCCGGACGTGATGCTCTTCGACGAGCCAACATCGGCACTGGATCCTGAAATGGTTGGCGAGGTGTTGGTGGTAATGCGTGAGCTGGCACGAGACGGCATGACCATGGTAGTGGTTACCCACGAAATGGGATTTGCTAGGGAAGTGGGGTCGCGGGTGCTGTTTATGGACGAAGGAGTAATAGTCGAGCAGGCACCGCCGGAAGAGTTTTTTACAAACCCTAAGCATGAGAGAACACAGGCGTTTTTGAAAAAGATTTTGCAGTAGCATCTTACCAGTAAGGTGCCGCCGCCGGAACAAAATGGGTATATATTCCCCACACAGCGTTTGGGGCTTGGCCCCTTAACATTAGCATTTATAATTTTGGAGGAAAATATCATGAAAAAATTTATTCTTGTAGCAGCATTACTTATCGCAGTTATGGGGCTTGCCGCTTGCGGCGGCAATAACGAGCCGGAAGTTCGCACACTTGTAATGGGTACAAACGCAGGTTTTTTCCCATTTGAGTTTATTGCGGAAGAAGGCCGTGGTGTAATTGGCCACTATGCAGGTATCGACGTATCCTTGGCCAAGCGTATCGGTGAAGAAATTGGTGCGGAAATAGTGGTTCAAGACCAAGAATTTGCGGGGCTTATATTTGCGCTGCAGTCGCGCGAAATCGACTTTATTGCCGCAGGTATGACAATTCGCCCGGATAGAGCCGAAATGGTAAACTTTAGTGTACCGTACTTTACAGCGGGGCAGCGCATAGTCGTGCAGGCCGGCAACACAACCTTTAACTCCATGGCTGACCTTGAAGGCGGCATAGTGGGTGTACAGCTTGGTACAACCGCCGACATCGCCGTTACCGACAGCCATAACGAAGGCAATGTAACATTCCAGGATATCCAGCGATATAACCAGCCTGTGACAGCTATCATCGACTTGCTAAGCGGCAGCATTGACGCCGTTGTTATCGACGCGCCGGTTGCGAGAGGCTTTTTGGCAAGCTACCCCGATCAGCTGCGTATGTTCTACGATCCAAATAACTTCTTTGGTCCGGAGCAATTTGGCATGGCGTTCCACTTAGAGGATACAGAGCTGTTGGCAGAGTTTAACGAGGTGCTGACGAGACTTATTGCCGAAGGGTATGTTGATTATTTGTATAACTTTTATATGACTGAGTTTGCACCGGAATAATATGTAAAATGTGAATAAAAAGGAGCGGTTTCGCTATTTGCGAAATTGCTCCTTTTTTAGTATCTCAGAAATTATCCCCTTATGTGGCTATTTAAAACAATTGCTGTAGGGGCGGCGCGGGAAACGTTCGACTTCGCTCACTGCGCCTCGTCGATTATTAATCGCCCACACAGGTTAGCATATGCAATACTTTCAGACGGGCGAATACTACTTGCCTCTACAAATAATGCGATAACGTACGTGAAGGGATAGTTCCAAAATTTACCGAAAAGGCGGTGCAATGAAACTATCGAACACACCCTAAACAACCGCTTTAACTTTAGCAAAAATCTTCGAATGATACAAATGAAACGACAAATCATCCGGTATATCTTCAAAAAAAGATATTCGTTCAATTTCCGAGTCAGGCAATTCTCCAAACTCTTCTATCTCGGCAAAAAATATCAACCCGTAATCATTTATAGCATATGCACAAACAGGCCTAATATCAAACTTCAAAGCTCCGGTTTCCTCGAAAAGCTCCCGCCTGGCTGTATCCGCAATAACTTCGCCGCTCTCTCTGCGTCCGCCGGGTAATTCCCATTTGCGCGTTTTATTTTTGCAAAAAACCCACTTGCTTTTGTGTCGGGCAACAACAACCGCATACTCAAACAACGAATCATCAACTTTGTCTATATCATAAAACGCAATACTTATCATACCTACTGCCGTGCCCGAGCTCGTGCGTCGGCCGCGTTGTGAGCATCGATATTGTCGGAAAAGAAATGCTCTCCAGTTTCAAAATTATACAGAACAAAGAACAGATAGCCCCCACCGGATGGATTTAGTGCCGCACGCAACGACGCTTCGCCCGGGTTAGATATAGGCCCAATGGGTAGCCCCGCGTGGTAATATGTGTTAAACGGGGTGTTTACTTGAGTGTGAATATTCAGAAGCCGCTCTGGCGGATCTTCCATTGTGTATTTTACGGTGGAACACATCTGTAAGCGCATACCAATGTTTAGACGATTGTAAATAACTTGGCTTACCATAGGCCGCTCGTGGGCAAGGCGCGATTCCATTTCTATAATAGAGGCGATAATAACCACTTGGTCTACAGTCAGGCCCATTTCGTATGCGCGGTCGTGCATTTCGTCGTTAAAAATACCGTCGAAGCGGTTTAGCATACGCCAAATGATATCGCCGGGGGTTGGGTTGACGGGAACTTGGTATGTGTCGGGGAAAAGATAGCCTTCGAGCCCGTTTGGCCGGTCGGGTTTATCTAGCAGGAATGAGAAGTTGAATGGCCCGTAATTGACAACATAAAGGAACTCCTCTGCGGTAAAGAACCCGCGTGACTCGAAATATTCGCCCATGTCACGCGCAGTCCAGCCCTCGAGAACGGTTATTACCTCGTGTGGAGCTTGCCCGCCGCCTGTACCACGCAGCACGTGGTGGACTTGTGTATTGGTCATGTTTCGGTTTAGTTCGTATGTTCCCGCGGCATAAGTACGCACGCGCCCAAGTAAAAACAACTCAAGGTTGAAAAGGCGGCTGTTGTTTATAACGCCCATATCTTCAAGGATGCGAGAAACTTCGCTGGCGGGGGTGTCTTCTTCCAAAACAAGAGTGAATTCTTCGTCGGGGCCGGTGGCTACCATTTCGTTTGCAAAATTGGCCCCAAAGTCGAAGCCCCACATGGCTACTTGCCATACGGCAAAGCCTATTACTATCATTATAGCAAAGTTAAAAAACATGCCCAAGAGATATTGCAGAAAATTGATTATGCTGTCGGATTTCATTTTTTGAGTCACTCCTTTTTTGTTGATACGGGTTTGACCTAACCTACACTTCCGACGCCTGCTCCCAGTTTTCGTATAGGGTGGCAAGGAGTGCTTCCAACTCGGTTTTCTGTTGGAAAATTTCCTGCGCCTTTTCGGCATTGGTTCCTATTTCGTCGTTGGCAAGCAGATTGTCGCATTCGGATATTTGGGTTTCGGTTTCGGATATTTGCTTCTCTAACCGGTCTATACGGGATTTTTTCTTGCGAGTGGCAGCTTCTTGTTCTTTTTTGAGACGCCAATCGTCTTTGCTTGATGTTGGTACTAAGGTAATGGCATCTTCTCTTGCTTGGGTGTTTTGCAACAACGCCATAGCTGCCTTTTTCTCCACGTAGTAATCGTAGTTGCCCGCATATGATACCATCCCGGTAGAGGTTAAGTCCAGTATGCGTGTGGCGGTATTGTTAATAAAATAACGGTCGTGAGAAATGTATAGCAGCGTGCCTTTAAATTCCCGCAGGGCTTCTTCTAATATTTCCTTGGAAAAAATGTCGAGATGGTTTGTAGGTTCGTCCAGTACGAGGAAATTTGCGCCGGCCAGCATTATTTTTGCAAGTTGAACACGCCCGCGCTCCCCGCCAGATAGCGCGGATATCGGCTTGAACACGTCGTCGCCTATAAACATGAATGCCCCAAGCGTGGTGCGTATTTCTGTCTGCCCCATGCGCGGATAGGTGTCCGCAAGCTCTTGGAAAATTGTCTTCTCTTCGGAAAGAGCTGTGTTTTGGTCGTAGTAGCCTACACGCACATTTACACCGGTACGCACATGCCCGGCTTGAGCCCTAAGCTGCCCTACCAGCAGCTTTATAAAGGTGGTTTTGCCCGCGCCGTTCGGGCCTATTAGGGCGGTTTTATCACCTTTTTTAATTTCCAAATCGATGTTGCTAAACAGAGTTTTGCCGCCAAAACCCATGGTTAGCCCTTCTACGCTTAAAACATCGTGGCCAGAGTTAAGCCGCGGCGTTAGGCGTAGGCGCATGGTGGAAGGGTCTTCGGTTGGTTTTTCTACTTTTTCGATTTTGTCCAGCAGCTTTTCGCGGCTTTTTGCTCTAATTATCGCGGCTTCTGTTTTATATGAGCGGAGAGTTTTTATTACGCCTTCATGGTGTTTAATTACCTTTTGATTTTCCGCAAACTGCTTGCGAGCAAGTTCACGGTCGGTGGCTTTTTTCTTAACAAACAGGCTGTAGTTGCCGTTATATACTACGGATTTTTTGTTTTCTATTTCGATTGTTTTGGTCACGACTTTGTCCATAAAATAGCGGTCGTGAGATATGATTAGTACCGCGCCTGGGAAGTTGCGCAGATATTCTTCCAGCCATGTCACGCTTTCTATATCTAAGTGGTTGGTTGGTTCGTCCAGTATAAGGAGGTCCGCTTGCTCTAGTAGGAGCTTGCCCAGCATAGCACGGGTGCGCTCTCCGCCTGACAGTTTGCCGAAGGGTTGCTGCCACTGTGCTTCTGGGAAGCCTAGGCCGCGGAGTACCCCTTTTAAACGGCTGGATGCTTCGAAGCCGCCCAACTGCTCGAACTGGTGGTTGAGATTATCGTAGCGCTTTAGGGTGGCGTCCAAGCTTTCGCCTTCTAATGTTGCCATTTTTGATTCCAAATCACGTATTTGGGATTCCATTTGCTTTAACGGGTCGAAAACTTTGTCTAATGCCTCGTACAAGGTTAGAGCGGTGTCTTCGTTATCGCTTTTATCGGCGATTTCTTCGTTGGTAAGCTGCGGCAAATAACCTATGCGCATCCCTGTTGCTTTGGTAATTGTGCCGCCGTCAGAAGCCCATTCCCCCGTAAGCAGCCGGAAAACAGAAGTTTTGCCAGCGCCGTTTACGCCAACCAGCGCAACTTTTTCTTTTTCCTCTATTATAAAGGAAACATTGGTTAAAATTGCTGATATGCCTATTGATTTGTGTACGTCTTTCAATTGCAGAAGCATGAGGTTACCGCCTTTATAGACAACAGGTTTTTGCTGATTGTTTGATATTATACATAAAAAACCGTCATTTGAAAACACTACAGAAATATACCACAAACAAGGAGCCTATCATGAATCTTACAACTATACCGCCGCATGTGTACCACGAAAATAACGAATTGGAAGAACCCTGTCCTCATCCACAAGACCCGCCGCCCCAGCCTCAGCCCGAAGCCACAATCGTAACTCCTTCTAGGGACAACCCGCGGGGTGTTATCCAATTTCTAACAATAATAGGCCAAGTGGAAGGCCATATCCTTTTGCCGCCTACAAGCAAAGCCACCAAGTACGAGCATGTAATCCCGCAGCTTGTGGCCTGCGCCGAAAACCCGCGTGTGGATGGGCTTCTTATATTGCTTAACACTATGGGCGGCGACGTGGAAGCGGGGTTGGCGTTATCGGAGCTTATTGCGCACTTGGGCAAGCCTACTGTGTCACTTGTGCTTGGCGGCGGGCATTCTATTGGGGTACCGCTTGCGGTGTCGGCACAGTATTCGTTTATCGCGCCGTCTGCTACCATGACAATTCACCCTGTGCGCATAAACGGGACTATTGTTGGGGCGCCTCAGACGTATGATTATTTTAATAAGACGCAGGACAGGGTACAAGATTTTATTTTGGCGCATTCTAATGTTAGCCGCGAGCGGTTGACTTCGCTTATGATGGATACAAATTCTATGGCGCAGGATGTCGGGACTATATTGATAGGGGAAGAGGCTGTTAACGAGGGGATTATTGATGCGGTTGGTGGACTGCATTGTGCTATGGAAAAGTTATATGATATGATTGGTATAGTAGTTTAATAGACGAATGGAGACTATCACATGTACCCAACTATCCCTGCGAAGACCATTGTAAGCCGCACCGGCGCGCCGTCGATGTGGTTTGGCGCGGATTACAATATGAATATTTATCGCGGGTGTTCGCATGGCTGTATTTATTGTGACAGCCGTAGCGAGTGCTATCGCAACGTGGATTTTGATACGATAAAAGTTAAGGAAAACGCTTTGCAAATAATCCGCGACGAACTGCGACGCAAGGTTAAAACGGGGGTTGTAGGCACTGGGGCGATGAGTGACCCATACAACCCGCTTGAGGCGGAACTTAGGCTAACCCGTAACGCGCTGGAGCTTATGAACGCATTTGGTTTTGGTGTGTCGATAGATACAAAGTCCGCACTGGTTGCCCGTGACGCGGATGTGCTGGCGGATATAAAGGAATTTTCGCCTGTGATTGTAAAGCTGTCTATTACCGCGGCCAGTGACGATATCTGCAAGCAGATAGAGCCTAATGTGTCTGTGTCGAGTGCGCGGTTTGAAGCGTTGGCACAGTTGGCGGATGCGGGCATTTTTTGTGGTGTGCTGTTTGGACCAATTCTGCCGTTTTTAACAGATACGGAGGAAAATATATGTGAGATATTGCGCATGGCAAAAGAAGCCGGCGCAAAATTTGTACATACGTTTATGGGAATGACTCTGCGGGCAGGGAACCGGGAGTATTATTACGAACAGCTGGATAAACTTGAGCTTTCCCATGTGAAGGACGCGCACATGAAGCGGTTTGGCACCCGTTACGAATGCACGTCTCCCAAGGCGAAAAAGCTGTGGAGTATCTTTACCGCAGAATGTGAACGGCTGGGGTTGTTGTACGACATGCGTGCTATTATAAGCCATTACAAGATGGGTTATAGCGACAGACAGATGACTATATAGATGAACATCTCAACTGGTGACTGTGGGTCACCAGTTGAGATGTTCATCTATATAGGAAATTACCCTGTACGAAATGCGCACGCAAGCGCGCTTTGTGTGCCGGAGAGTTGTCTTGCTATAATAATTACAGGCCAATGATACCACGGAATTCTAATTTGTAATATTTCGCTTAACTTCGGGCTATCTCAAGCCTCTACAGATTTCGGGCAGACACAAGGTCTGCCCCTACAGAAGGCGTTTGAGCCGTTTTGTCCGGTTTCTGTAGGGGCAGGTATTTTGCATGCCGGTGTCGTTAAGGCTTAACGTTATGACCGCTTAACCGGAAATGACGATGATATTACAAATTAGAATGCCGTGCAAGGACACAATGTAGACTTGACAAAACCTAAGAAAAAATCGTACAATTCGGATGAAGTAAAAATATTATGCCAAAGGGCAAGAGGAGTGTATTTATGCGTGTTATCAAAATTATGATTAATAACGCTTAAAACTACACATGGGCATTCCTAAGATCGCGGGGTTGTTTAACCCGTATTTCTTGTGATGCCACAATCTTGTAACCTTTCGTAAATACTGCTAATTGTAGGATGCGATTTAAGGCGCATCTTTTTTTGTGCTTTTGCCGCAAACAAGCAGCATGCTGTAAAGGCTGCTTGTTTGTGGTATTTTTATGCCCAAATTGGATGAAGTTATATCCATACCCATCAGGTCTAATGCCCGGTGGGCAACCGAACGCAGCACCAAAACGCGCACAATCGCAAAATATAGTATTTTGCCGCTATATCACAAGCAGCATAAAAAAAAGAAAAGAGGTAAATCATGAATATCAGACAAGAACGTACCACAGAACACTACGCGGTAGAAAACCTAACCCGAGAAGCCTTTTGGACTCGCTTTTGGGACAAAGGCGAAAAAATGACAGATGTCCATCTATTGGTAAACAGATTGCGCAATTCCCCGGCACTTGTGCCTGAACTTAACCTGGTGGCGGAAATTTGTGGCGAGCTGGTAGGCCATATCATCTACACTGTAAGCAAAATCAATTCCCCCACAGGCGAATCTTACGACATGCTAACCTTTGGGCCGCTGTCCGTTCATCCTTTGCACCAAAGTAAAGGAATAGGTGCGGCGTTGATGCGGCATTCCTTCAAAATTGCGCGAGAATTGGGCTACAAAGCGGTTTTAATATTTGGGCATCCGGACTACTATCCGCGGGTGGGCTTTCGCCGCGCTGCGGAATTTGGTATAACCGCGGCAGACGGTGCGACATTTGACGCGCACATGGTATATCCGTTGTATGAAGGCGCGCTTGACGGTATTACGGGTAGTTTTCACATAGACCCGGTATATGAGTCGCTTACACAGGAAGACGCTTTCGAGTTCGATAAAAAATTCCCAGAAAAATCGCCCTATATTCCTCCGGCAATAGATGTGCTGCTGGATCGTCTCGAACCTGCCGCACGGGAAACAATAGCTGCACTTGACTACCCGTATCTCGCGACCACAACGTCAAAAAGCGAACGGGAGTTTTCTCAGCTTGTGGACGCAAAAGCAATCGAGACCATTCGCACCGTAACGCGGGAACACGGCCAGCCGTGGGGTAGGTCTATAACGGTTAATCGTGGGCACAACCCCGTGTACGAAGCTATACTTGATGACTTGGTGCAAGACGTATTTGGTTTCTCGTTCGAGCCGTGGTTCGAGTACGAGTTATGGGACGAGCGTTACGAAAGTTATTCTATAATTGAATGCGGCAAGATGCTCTCCAACGTAAATATCTATAAATTTGAGCTGGTTGTTGATGGCAAAAAAGTCTCCGCCATACGATTTGGCGCGGTTGCAACCAGGAAAAGCGAACGGGGCAAAGGACATTCCCGTCGGCTGATGGAGCATGTTTTGTCACTGTATCCGGATACGCTTGCGTATTTGTCTGCCAATGAAAGTGTGGTTGACTTCTACCCGCTGTTTGGTTTTTCGCAATTGCAGACATACAAGCCCGAAATTTCCTATGAAATAAATAATCCCAATACCACAGCGGTAAACTGCGATATCGACGACGAAATTGTAGAGCAAGCAATCCAAAACAGAAGCATGTACTCGAACATGGTGGATTGCTTGAATTCGCAGCCGATACAATACTTCCATCTGATAATGGAATATTTGGAAAACATTTATCATTTACCCGGTTGCGATGTTATTGCACTAGCCACAAAAACTGACGACAAGCTATTTGTGGCAGACATTATAGCCGCACACCCGGTTACCTTTGACGAAATTGCGCGAGAGCTGCCATTTGATGGTATACGTACGGTAGAGTTTGGCTTTTGTCCGGACTGGCTTGGTATTTCACCGGTATGGAAGCCCGCCTGTATGGCTGGCGATCCGTTTTTTGTAAAAGGCGAATGGCAACTGCCGGAGATGTTCCGGTTCCCACAAACATCCGAAACTTGATACTTTTTTCAGACAATTCCATTCAAACTTCGTATGTTCCAATGAAACTTTCGGATTAGCTCAATCATTCGCATATATCGTTTCTTACGATGTGGCATATGACTATAAGCTAAAGAGTTCGATGATGTACAGGGGGTGGCACCCAATACATAGAGCCGGTTGCTCGTGTAGAAAACAGCGGGGTACATCCATAAATGGTTTGCATATGAAGGGAGAAAATTATGGAAAACAAAGTTGTATTATATAACTCAAACGATGTAAAAATAGGAGAAACTTTTGTACGCAGGGCAAAGCAGCTTGTTAATAGACAAAGAGCACAATGGATAGACAACGGCCAAACTGCTATTCGTTTTTATCCGGAAATGGAAAATATGGATGAAGATGTTGCTGATCCTATTCTTGTGCCGGATATCCAAATTCACCAGTTATGTTTTGCGCCTTGGCTAGATGGCTACTACTATCCTGCAGTTGTAGAGGATATTTTACAAGACCATGTAAGAGTGGCTTTCTTGGATAGCGACAAAAGAACAGTGCCAAAGGAACAAGTTGTAGGGCTGCAAGAAGCTTTCAACACGATGACATTTCAAGGCAACTGGCGAGATGGGTACTGCTATTTCGGAGGGTTTTTGACAAACCATCAGCCCTTAGTAATGGTTTATAATGACGGCGAAGTTGAACATGTAAACCTATACCAGCTTCGTTGTTTCTTCCCCAAGCGATAATTTTTACCAATGCCCGAAGTTCTTGCACACCTGCAATTTTTTTGATATCATCTATCTTGGAGGTGAGCTTAAATGGCTTATAAAATTACTGACGCTTGTATCGCCTGTGGTGCATGCGAAGACGAATGCCCGACAAACTGCATTTCTCCGGGTGACCTTTACGTAATCAATGCAGAAGACTGCATCGATTGCAACGCGTGCGCAGGCGTATGTCCAGTAGACGCATGTGTTCCCGAATAAGACGTACTTAAAAAACGCGCCTGCATTTTCCAAACCGGAAAATACAGGCGCGTTTTATTATGCTCTAGGATTTGTTCTCTAGGGTGTGTTCGATAATTCGGCACAAGCGAATTATCGAACACATCCTAACTAACCGCAACAAACTTCATCAAAATATCATACAAACACTCTGTATTAATAGGCTTTGCCACAAACCCATCAAATCCTTTAGCCATAAACTCTTCTGCCTGCCCTTGCAGCGCGTTACCCGTGAGTACCACAATGGGTTTTGAGTATCCTATCTCCCTAAGTTTGTACATGGTGTCGGTACCGTTTATACCCGGCATCATCTGATCCATAAATATAATGTCGTAGGTGTTGCCTTCTTTAATCTGCTCCAGTGCCTTGTTGCCGTCGGCGCAAGTGTCTACCTGCAGGCCGTATGGTGTAAGCAACCCGCGTGCCACATACAGATTAGACGGCATATCGTCCACCACAAGCACTTTGCCGCTAAACATTGCGGTAGTTATGGTAGCAGGTATTTTGCCGTTTACACCGGCTTCAAAGTTTTGCAGCTTTTTGGCTCTGTCTGAGCCTATTACCGTGGTATCTTCTATGGCTTGGGGAATGTGCGCGGTTATGCAAGTGCCTTCGCCCACTTTGCTGTCTACTTCAATAGTGCCGCGCATCAATTGCACAAGGCTGCTTACAACGGCCATGCCAAGCCCCGTGCCTGTTGTTAGTGGCTGCTCTTCCTCATGCAGACGGGTGTAGTCTTCAAACAGTCTGTTAATTTGGTTTGTAGTCATACCCGGGCCGGAATCTTTTACGGAAACGCAAAGATTGCTTTTGTTACTGTCGTAATTTATTTCAAGATGCACACTGCCGGATTCTATATATTTAAATGCGTTTGCAAGTAAATTGTTTACAATTTGCTTTATACGCGGGTAATCGCCACGCAGGGATATGGGCAGGTTTTCGTCTACTGTAAGCGTAAATTCGACACTGCTGTCGCCTTTGTGTATAGGGTACACGTTAATTATATTGTTTATCAAGTGGATTGTCTCATACTGGCTTTCCAAAAGCTCAAGCTTACCCGCTTCCACTTTGGACAAATCCAAAATATCGTTTGCCAAGTCAAGCAGCATAGACGCGGATTCATGAATTTTTGCAAAAGATTCGTCGGTATTTTCGAACCGGCCAGGGTTTTTCAATTCTATTTCCGCAATGCCCAAGACAGCGGAAATAGGAGTACGCAACTCGTGGCTCATGCGCGAAAGGAATTTGGATTTTGCTTCGGAGTTGGCAAGGGCAATTTCCTTTTGCGTTTTTTCGGTTATATCACAGGAATACGATACCATAACAATTTCGTCCACAACATGCATGTAAAACGAGAATATTTCAAAAAAGAACTGCTGCCCGTCTTTGTGGGTTACAAACTTACAAACATCATAACCGTCTTCAAAAGTTTTCTTTACGTGATCCATCCATACTTCGTTGGTTTTTCTTCCGTCTGGTTGAAGCTCGGGTCTTAGGTCGTATATGCCTGTGGTGTATTCGCTTTTGTTTTTAAACCCGAAAAACTCTGCCGCAAAGTCGTTACAGTTGATACAAACGCCATCTTCGTTCCAGAAGTCAATAACCAGCGGCGCGGCGTCGAATATTAATTGAACACGCTGTTTAAAAGTTAACATCTCGCTGGTATCCTTGCCATATATCCAAGCACCTTGTACACCCATGTATTCACCCAAAACACCGGTATGTATACTCGGGTAGCAGCATCCTGTCGAGTCTATATTCATCCACTCAAATTCCGCGCGGCCTTTTTCAATTATTTCTCGTGCAAGCATGGCAATCTTATCTGTGGTAAGCAGGCCATCCATGTAATACTCGGGTGCATATTTCAAAGGGTTGTCCAAGTATTCTTTTTTATTGGATACTCGTAGTTTACGTATAAGCTCTCGGTTGCAGTACAATGTGTTAAAATCCAAATCCCAAAACGAAATTGAAAGAGGAATTACATCCAGTGTCTCGTGCAGCCTATCATGAACTTTTTGCACTTTTGCCATTTTTTCTTTTAGAATAACTACCTCGGATTTTGGAGTGCTGTAGAAAAAAATTGCGGGCGATTCCAAAAACACGCCGCTGATACCAACAGTATCAAAAAGGACAATTTTACCCTTGGCATCTACATGCGCCCATTCAAATTCCATCCGGCCAGAGTCTTTGATGTCGTTAATTAGCGCGCGTAGTTTTGGCAGACTATGAGACCCGTCGGTTTGGTATACAGGTAGGTAGGTGAGGTAATTATCCAAATATTCCTGCTTATCAGCTAAACTTAAGATTCGTTTAATCTCTTCGTTGCAGTAAGCCATGTTAAATTCCCAATCCCAAACAGTTACAGCCATGGGTAAGATTTCCAACATCGAAAGCATATTTTCGTCAACTTTATGCATCTTAATCCGTCCTTATCTTAATTTGGGGTAGGGGATCTATAAAAACTAAGTCGATTAGTATAATCTCAAGATTATTGCACTATGTAAATACTAGCATTTTTAGGGCTTTTCGTCAACGAAATACTTTCTTCTCATGCTTGCGGGACTAAAGAAATAAAATGTCTCATATGGTTTTATACCTTTCCGTGTTTAAAATCGTTGATGCGCATTAAGGATTTTAAACACGGAAAAGTCTTAAATTGCTATAAGCACATAAAAAGAACCCCGCCAAGTTAGCAACCCAGCGGGGGATAGTCATTTCCATCTAATAAAAACGCTTAACAAATACCCCAATTAATTTACATTAATCGTTGGTATAAGGCATAAGTGCCATATGTCTGGCACGTTTTACATTTTGAGTCATTGTGCGTTGGTGCTTTGCACAGTTACCGCTTGCGCGACGAGGGAGAATTTTCCCACGCTCGGAAACATATTTGCGTAGTTTTGCAATATCTTTATAGTCGATATGAGTTACTTTATCTACGCAGAACAGGCATACGCGCTTTTTGCGACGCCCACGTCTTTTTTGCATCATTTATGAATACCTCCAATTTTAAAACGATAGATTGGCGTTTGGTTAAAACGGCAAATCGTCGTCTTCGTCTATGCTTTGGGCTATTGGTGCAAAGCCTTCCGGTGCGGGTGCGCTACCTGCGCCTGCAAACTGCGGCGGCTGTGCGGTATCGTATCCGCCGCCACCTTTTGCCATACGCGCTTCAAAAGCGGCGCGGCTTTCGGCAAAGTTGACTTCTTCCGCTTGCACTTCGGTAATCCAACGGCGTTGGCCTGTATTGTCGTCATAAGAACGCACGGTTAGGCTGCCGCATATGGATACCATCATGCCTTTTTTGATATATCGCTCCATAAATTCCGCTGTACGGCGGAAAGATACGCAATTGATAAAATCTGCATCGGGTTCGCCTTCTTTTTTAAAGCGTCTGTCTACCGCAACGGTAAAACGAGACACACAAACAGGCTCGGCACTTTGGGAATAACGAATTTCTGGGTCTTTGGTCAAACGACCAAGTAAAATGACCTTGTTCATATAGCCCTCCCTCTATTCAGCGGGTTCGGTTACAACTGGCTCCGGTTCTGCCACTACAGCGGGTTCTTCAACCACTACTGGCTCTACCACTACTACGGGTTGTTCTGCCGGGGCAGATGCTTTTGCCTTGGCTTTTCTGTCTTCGACTTCGTTTAAGTTAACCGTCAAAAACCTAAGCACGTTTTCCATAAGTCTGATGCGGCTTTCCACTTCACGTGGGGTGCTGCTTGGTGCTGTGTAGTAGATAAATGTGTAAACGCCCTCTTGCTGCTTTTGGATAGGGTAGGCAAGCTTACGGCGGCCCCATTCGTCTACTTTGTCGATGGTTGCTCCGAAACGATCCAATAAGGCCGTTATGCGATCCATCTCTGCGCGAAGGCCGTCCTCTTGCAGGTCGGCTCTTACAATCACGCCTAATTCGTACTTGTTTTGCTGCATTTTCTTCCTCCTGGTCTATGGCGCATCTCCAGTGATATGCGCAAGGTATGATGTGCTTGTATAATTAGATGCACAACTGCGTTAGTTTACCAGATTTGTTGCGTTATGTAAAGATTTTTCCTAGGCAAATGTCATATTTTTCATAGCTTGTCATATCTTTGAGGGTAGGGAAGGGGATATGTAAATGAAAAGCAGGGAAAGTATACAAGCCTTTTTGTCGGCGGAGGTGGCGCGGCGTGTAAGCCGGATTAGCTCGGCAGAATTTGAAAGAATATCCGAAATTCGCCTGCGGGCGGGCAAGCCGCTTATTATAAAGCTTAGCGGGCGTGATTACGCGATTGATGACAGCGGAAAGCTGATTTCCATTGGCAAGAACGCGTACAGCCCTACATCAGATGATATTTACGAAACAATGGAGCGGGTTAGCCGGCATTCGTTTTACGCGTTCGAGTCGGAACTGGCGAATGGGTTCATTACTTTGCCTGGCGGACATAGGGTTGGTGTGTGCGGGCAGGTGGTACTCGAAGGCAATGTGGTAAAGTCGTGGAAGTATATCAGCGGCATAAACATTAGGGTGGCACATAGCGTTGTGGGTTGTGCGGATGCCATTCTGCCGCGCATCACAGGCACGGCGGGGCTATTGCATACGATGATAATATCGCCGCCGGGGTGCGGAAAGACAACTCTTTTGCGGGATATCATCAGGCAGATATCCGATAAGAGTATGACTGTGGGGCTGGTAGACGAGCGGTCGGAAGTGGCCGGGTGCTTTCAAGGTACGCCACAGAATGATGTTGGTATTCGTACAGATGTGCTAGATGGCTGTCCTAAGGCCATTGCAATGGTTATGCTGCTGCGTGCTATGTCGCCGGATGTAATTGCTGTGGATGAGCTTGGTGGAGAGCAGGATGCCCACGCCGTTGATATGGTGCTTAACGCGGGGGTAAAGCTACTGTGCACCGCGCACGGTGTGGATGTTGCAAACGCAAAAGAAAACCCCGCGCTTGGCAAAATGCTTGGGCGCGGGGTGTTTGAACGGTTTATTGTGCTTGGGGCGGGGTATAAAGTTGCTGGGGTTTTTGATGGAGCGGGGAAGCGGGTGTAATAAAAGGGGCTTCGGAAAGCTTTTTATCAAATTTGTTATCTTTCAATAAAAATAACTCGAATGGGCTGTGTGCCGTTCGAGTTATTTGTTGATACCTGCCCTATATTTTTAGTCCAAATTAAATTTCAAAGTTACATCAAACTGGACTTTTAATAACTCACAACATTCAGTCCAGTCCCTTTTTTTAATTGCAATAATATTTTTTACACGCAAATATTAAGCCTTTTTCTTTGTGCGTATTTCATCTTTCCTAATTTCTAAAGCCAATTTAACTTCGTGGGCAGTATCTTCGTTTCTTACCTCAAAAGGTTTGCCTGGAATCAAAACTAAAAAATGTTCTTGTTGAGGGTAAATCGTACAATACGACTTACCGCTTTTTTGATACTTGATATTCCATCCTCGCCATATATTATTATCCATTGCACAACTAGAATAGGATAATTTAGGCTTAATTTTATAGCTTTCACGCATATGATTATCTAAATCAGTAAAAAGTGCAAAAATCTCGGCACCAACAAAGTCTTTGATTTCGGATTCTGTTGGCTGATTTTCTTTGTTAAATACCTCATAATTAAGCATAAACATTCTCCTCCTTATTGTTCAACAGGAATCCATAACTCGCAAGCATTGTTTGTATCAAAAGATTCAAGGTAAAAGCTATAGTCCATATCAATAGTAGCACCTAGAGAAGGGATTCCTTTCCCAAAAAACTCATGCCATGTAGCGAGTATTGGCTTACCCTCTGGTACGATAGCTACGGCAAAACGTGTGGCGGGTACTTCTTTGCAAATTGCACCATCTGTGGCAGGAGCTTGGCTTGAGGTTTCAACGCCAAGAAGATAAGTCATAACACCCTCTGTTGTTAGCCATGAAAGAAAATATAAATTGTCTGAAATAGACCTTAGCTTGTCCTCGTATTTTTCTCTAAGCATTGCACAATCTTTTTCAAGAGTTTCCTCACTT